>Ga0222712_10001484_pt1 | contig 28940 bp, 31 predicted proteins | sample C33_657DmetaG_FD_165043 | JGI IMG/M metagenome (GOLD analysis project Ga0222712, IMG submission 165043) | Estuarine water microbial communities from San Francisco Bay, California, United States - C33_657D | ecosystem: Environmental > Aquatic > Marine > Unclassified | place: USA: California... | reverse complement strand
TATCTTGTACATAGTCAAATACACGCATTGATGTATTTGCATCTTTAAATAAGAATAAGTTTGTTAATGTTTGACTCTTAGGAAGTTTAAAGAAACTATCAGCAAAAAAATCCAGAAAGTCAACATTGGATATGGTATTCGATATAGCAGGAATAACTCGTATCTCTAATCCATCAGCACTAATCTCTTGAATTTGCAACTTGTGACCATCTCCAGAACCTAAAAGGTTACGATGAAAAGCGTAGGTAACTTTATACTTACCTGAGATGTAATTTAGGTCACTTAGGTTTTTTTCTGGATCAAGTGTTATTTCGTTGTTGGATTGTGTAAAACCATCAACACGATAATTTGATTCTAGATATTGGTTGTTTGCGTTTTCTATATCTAAACGAATAACATCGTTTGGATAGTTAGCTATTCCACCATTGTAAGAACCAAAGGACTTAACTACAGTTTGTTGTGGGTTTACTTCCTTTTGCTTTTCTGCCAGTGTTACGTAAGCATCCTGTGATATTTGATCCTCTAAACTCTTGACTAACTTTGTTTTGATAGCACTCCCTAGTGAAGATTCAACTTGTGAAGCTTCAATATTTTTAGCCGGAATGTTGATTATGTTTTTAGCCACGTGTTTTTATATAAATATGATGATTGTAAACTTATTACAAGTTACTCTCATCTAGATTCTCAGGTATGTACAATCCTAAACTATAATCTCCAGCTGCACGATCAAGATCCTCTCTAGCTAAGATTTCAGCTTCATCCATTTCAGGATCTGGTATACTTGATGATACTAATTGAGCAGCCTTATCGTTTTCTTCTTGTATACGATTAACATAGCTCTCTTGATTTTTAGCTAATATAAACGGATCATTTATGACTGGCGCTATTGGCATTCCGTCAGGTTGTATTAGTGTGTAAGTGAATGTAGATGCATCTGCAGTATTGAATGCAGCTGGATTTTGATATCTACGCTTTTGTAGACCTAACACTGTACCGTCTTGTGGCGGTATTCTATAGCTAGCAAACTCCTCAGATACTGCAAGATCGTTAGGAGCTATTAGTAGTTTCATTTTTGTAATACCACAACGAGGATTTCCATACTCGATAAGACGGCGGCTCAAACCAGTGCTCTGTCCATACTCATCTGTATAAATTTCTTGCTCTGTCCAACCTTTAAGGTTTGGATCAACGTCTAGTAAAATATCTGAAGTGTGTTTGAATGTAATATCTACACGAATTGATCTTGTCTTTGTTGGAATGGTTATATCCTTACCAACACCAAACATTGCTGCAGCACCATGATCTGGGATCGCACGATAGTAAAATTTATTATCTTGTGAATATTTTTTACCAAACCATACATCTCCAGGATAAGCTGTTCCATGTCTAGTAAAATCGTATTTATTTGCAAAAAATCTAGCAGCTACGTCTCGCAATGTGCTTTCTGTGTATGGTTCGTGATCTACACCCTTACTAAAAATACCAGACTTCTCTGTATCAAACATCAAAGCTATTGCGTCAGTGTTTGTATACTTTTGTCCAAATACTACAATATCGTTGTTATTGGGTTTAATAAACTCATATAATCCAAAAAGAGTTATTGGAAAAAATGCCTTCTCTTTGATAGCCCATAAATCTAACTCGTTAGGACCATTAATAACCTCTTCCTTTCTTACAAAACCTCTATCATCTATAAATGATAACTTTATTGTAGTTCTATCATAACACTGTGGTATAATTTCAATAGGCGTTCCTGGAATCAATGTGTATTTTGCTCGACCTTGAGCTTCTTCAAATACCTGAGGAAAAGCTGCATTTTTCTCTTGAACAATGTGATCGTACATTTGCTCTGAGTCAGCTATATTATAGTTAAACACTTTTTCACCATCAAGAGTTTGAACTTTAATTTTATAGTCTGTAAGACCAGCTCCAACATATGCAAAAAACTGAGCAGTTGAATACTTTACCCCATAAACATTTCCATCAACAAAATCTGCCAAATCGATTATATCAACAGTTTGTGATAGTGTTGATATATCGCTTCCACCAAACTTTGCAAATTTTAACTTATCTCTTGTGAAGTAGGTTGGTGTAAAATCTTTGAACTCTGCATAAAGTCCAATAGTCTTATTATTTTTGTTATATTCATCCATCCAAGCAATACCTGGAAAGAAAGCGGCAAATTCTGATCTTACATAATCCTCGTTAGGTACAATTTGCGGAACCACACCTTCTGATATCCAACGCTCACCGTCATCCAAAATACCCAGCGATGTTGAGGTAAGATTGATATTGGTCATTGTTGGATCGTTTTTCAAACGCTTATTATACCAGTTGAAAAACAAACCCCAATGAGAAGCATTTGAAAAGAAAAACTCCATTGCAACTGCTCCAGTGGTTTCTTTATTAAAATCAATCAGTGGTAAGTTTGCAAATCTAAAACTACCAAAACCTTTAATTAAAGATGTGTCGTTTACAAACGGTTGAATCTTCACATCTGGACTGGCAGTCCAACCATCTAAACCACCATCACCATCACCATTGCGTAATAGATTTTTATAGAGAAGTGGGTGTTTAAGTGGATCAATAATATTAACATCAAATGGTACCGATTCTATAGAGCCAAATTGGTTGAACACTTCGCAGATATATCTTCCTGATAGATTAGGTGTTGATGATTGTTCTTCGACTAACGCAGCTGGAGTACCTACTCCACCGTTAAGACTATTAAGATCATATATAGGAGCCTCGTTACGCTTCCATCTGAAAGAAAGGTTTGATGTGTCGTTTGGGTTATTCACATTTGATGGATCAGCTACACGAATCTCAAAACTAAAAGAAGTACCTTTTAGCATATTGATAGTATCAAATACTGGATTGACAGTTTGATATTTTAAACTACCATCAATTAAACCCTCAATCCAAGTAAACTGTTGAAAGTTTTTTATTGGTTGAGATAGTATATAAGGCGGTGATGGATTCCTAGGCATAAGACTAAAATCCCCAGCACGTAATGCTTGTTCTTCTGCAAAGGACGATAGTCTTATGGTTTTTTTCATAGCTGTTTCTAATAAATATTAGAAGTATAAATTACTCAGGAAGAGCAGCGTATCCTACAGTATAACTGAGACCGTTTTCATCGACAAAATACGATGGTGTTCCGACAGTAACACCGTCTTGAACATTCGATGGATTGTATACAGCTATTAGCTCTAACAATGCACCTGGTTTTTTAAGATTACTTAGATGCGGTGGCTTATCTACAGTTGGTAACAATCCTGTAAATGCCTCATCATTAAGATCGATAGTTAAGCTTGCTTCATAGGTTTCATCTACAGCGTTATGTTTTGCAGGTGGTATTGCATTAACATCGTTAGCGTAATTCGATAAAGCTGTCAGGTACTGTTCCTTAGCAGTCTTACCTTCCATGATAGTTGTTTGATCAGTATCTTCTTTCACAATCTGCAAAATGCTATCTGCTAAAGCATTAAAATATGCATTTGTTTTATACGAACCTCTAACGTATTGACCTATGTTAGCGTGTAATGCTTTTAGGCAATTTTTAGGTGTATCGGTTATCACAATAGGTTCACCTTTCAATCTAGAAAAACCTAAACCTGGTGCCATAGAAAACTTCATTTGTGACGGAATATTGCACAACAAATTACCATAAGGATCAATACTATGCTCGAGTTCATAAGTACCGGATCCAAATCCTGGATATAGGTTTTGATCGGAAGGTCTTGATAATGTTACTTTTGATTCTGGACCAGAAAAGTCAACATCAAGATAGTAACTCTGCAACCTTTCAACACGATTTTCATCAGCTTTGTCTATCTTTGATGGTGATAGTTTAGTTTGTGTTATTTCTGACCCTTTCAATCCAAAAAATAGCTGTAATCTTATTTTATTTTTCCACAACGTTGGTAAATCGTTACCCTGTTCCGGTATTCTATTTGTAATATTAGAAACGGTAAATCCAGCATCTTTCATCTCTCGAGCTATAGTTTCGTAGTTTGCTGACGCAACTCCACTAACAATAACACCCTTCTCCTTTGACGACTCATAACTATCAACAAAGCGATATCTAACATAGTCGTTAAAAGTAATATTCAAAGCTGAACCCTCTTGCACAAAGTCTGGTAAACTTTCTACAGTAACCATTGAATTTGGTAGTACCGGTAAAATGCGAATAGGATCAATTCCTAAGTTCTTAATAACCTCCTGATTTGTTTGGCTATCTTTTTGTTGTATTTTTAAACCTATCTTTATTGTGTCTTTTGTCTCAATTACACCTAAGTCATTTATTGTCAATTTACCATCTGAAATAGTATCAAATGTAAATAATAATTTTTTAGATGATAATCCATATGGATCGTACGGTCTACTTTTTAATAATCCAGATTCTACTATAGATGCTGGAGTATTATTTTTTACAAGCGACGTATTTGTGTAATATTCTGTACTTAGTTTTTGTTGAGTTAATACTGGCAATAATGTCACATTAACCGCTGACACAAATCCTCTCGGATCCGGTGAGGTTGGTAACACTTTTACACCTTTTTCTTCATTACCAGGTAAATTCATGATTTGTCTACCAATAGTTTTACCCCAATCAAGTTGTGGTTTTGTCCAGCGATTTCTTTCATAAGGACTTTCCCAACTAACAAACTCAAAGACTTCTTCACTATTTTCAAAACCCTCTTTCCATTGTTCAAATATTCTCCAATCTGAAGTTTGAAAATTTATAGTTACTCTGATCTTTGTTGTATTTGGATTCAATCTATCTAACACAACCTTATTAAATTCAGCATACTGACCGTACGTGTATCGCACATTCTCATCTGGATACAATTCATCAGCAACAAATAGTACGGCATCTCTACCATCCCCACTAGACAATTCACCAAGTCCATAGATATCTTTATCATAATATCTTTGACCCCAATATTTCCACAATCTACTTGTCCATGGATCTGCTAATGTTATTCTATTCTCTTGTTTTTTTACCGAACCGTCTTTTTGCAAAATATGACTAGCTAACCTAGTCTCATTATCATATTCCTCTAATGAAACATAAACATGCTCTTGTACACCGTGCGATGGCCCTGCTAACAGAAAATTCTCCTTACTAATCCTAGGCTTATTTAGAACATAGTTCTGAGGCAATCTTCTATTTTTAGGATCTACCAACTCTTGTACTGGCATAAACGATGTTAAGGCATTTCCAATATAACAACTGAATATAGCTCTAACACCCTCAACACCAAAAACACCACCCTTAGTTAACCACACTATATCAGATAGATCGATATCCTGGTAAGCTCTTACTAAAAAAGAACCACCTCTCTTTAAGAACTTGTAACGTGTTCTCGTAAAGTATGAGGCATTATCTTTGAGAAATTCTTTAGTCATATCAAAACCTTGAATAACACCGGTATCCAACTGATAAGGTCTTGGATGTAACGTATCCATTGTGTAACCAAATAAATCCGGTCTATCTGGTCTTGTTAAATATGTTGACGGTATTTTGGTAAGAGTCTTAGTTGTTAAGTCGTCATTATTAACTTGCCAACCATCTGTCCCATTTGCACCATATGGATTGTTTATTAGGTTTCTATAAAATAAAGCATCAAAATCAAGATTTAATACCTCTATCACCACTGGCTCCGTGGTAACTGTTCCTATATCATTACTAATCTCACAAACATAAGTTCCAGCGTCTGATGGTTGCATATTATCAAACGTAACACTATTACCTGATACAGTTACTTTAGACTGTAGTGAAAAAGATTGATCTGAGTTGAGCATAACACCATTCTTTCTCCAAATGTAAGTCAATCCAACAGATGGCTTAACCATCGTCAATATTCCATTTTCAACATTTAATACTTGTGGTTGCTCTGCCTTAACAGCTAATGTAATCTTTGCTCCTAAGTTAATCTTAACAGTACCGTCTGGAAAGTAATATAAATACTTACCACTAGCGTCAGCTGTTTCATAAGGTTTAATTTGTGGCGTAGAAGCTAGCTCAATTGGCTCCACTATAACCGGAGGCCTATTAATGATTGTTGGTAATAGGTCATAGGTTGTTTGATTCTCGTCTAAACTTGAAGTAGCGAGTATCGATATGCTTGCTGACGTTTTCGATGTAACGCCATCACTCAAATCTCCTATTAATGACTGATCTGGAAATCTCATTAGTTTCTAGTAACTTTAAAAATCCACTTATCATCGTATACATCATAAGATGCATAAGATCCTGAGTTAGGAACTCTCAACACCAATCTATAATATCTTTCTGGTTGAAAGCTGTCCAAGTGTAATTTTACGAAGTTACTAGTAGCATCATCACTTATCTTGGTGTAATTGCTAAAGTCAATAACAACATCATCGTTATGAGCGCTGTAGACAGCATATTGAGTTCCAGCTGGTAATCTATATCTCGTAAGATAATCTGAAGATGTAGCAAATGTAGCTACTGGATATCTTGATCGTGCTGAGAATCTTATTCTTGGTGTTGACGATTCTGCGTATGATGGTTTTAAGTCAATTGGCGTTATAGTGATTTCTTCGTTAACATTTACTGCAGATAGAGTACCTAAACTAATACTATCATCATACTTTGCTTCAATAACTGGTAAGTATATTGTGTGTGTATCCTTACTAAAAAATTTGATGCTATTGAATATGTTTGCAGATGACTCATCTGTATCACTCTTCTTGATGATAAGACCATTAAAGTCCAAGGATCCTGATTGCACCTTCCTAACAATAGAAGTGATATCCATATCAACATCGGACGTAGTGTAGCTAAACGATTGTGATGCAACACTTGATGTATACCAAGTGCCACCACCTGGAGCAGAGAGCCATGATGCAGTTGCCGTTGCTGCAAAAGATGCTGTTGACCATGATGTGGCAACATCATCTGCTGTTTGTTTGTAGTACCAACTTACACCAACTTTAGTTTCTGGACTGTTTCCGTAACGACCAATACCCATATTCCAACTACCGCTCACAGGATAAGCGTATAACGTGTAGTTAGATGGTATTTCGTTAGCGTCTGATGTATATAATTTTAATGAATATTGAAATTGGTTTGGATTGTATCCTAAAGATGCAATACTAGCAGACATGCTAGAATAATCAAAATCCAATAGTATTCTGGAATTGTAGCTTGAACTACCAACTAAGGTTTTTTTGATTTCAAGCATAGCATCCAAGCCAGTATTCCTTTCGGGATACTGCTCGTATATTGTAGCGTCTTTGGTTGGATAAAATCTTAAAATCATATTTAGAATGTTACAATACGTCCTCTAATATCGTTGTTTGGGTACTTTATTTCAAAAATAGCTGGATCTAAACTTGGATACACTATACCATTACGAGTCGCTTCTGATAAGTCATAAACAACAGTACTATAACCACTAAGCTCATCATTTAGGTTTTTGAACTTTACACTTGTTACAGTTTGAACACCATTCACCTTTAGCAATTCGTTAAATACATCACTATAAACTAGTGGTTGGTTTATTTGCCATTTATCTATGTTAAAGAAGTCTTTTAATGCACTCACACAATTTAAGATAACCTCATTAGCGTTGTAATTTGGTAATGGTATAACATCAAAATCAACGCCGATGTTAATAACATAACCATCTCGTATATTAATACTATCTGTAAGCATTCTATACTGACTCAGATATGTACGAAGATTTTCTTTTATTGCTCTGTTAGCTGTGGTTAGATTTTTGTTATTATCATAAGCCAGCACATACATATTCAATGCTAATGGATTCGCAACCTTATCATTTACTTCTGACGATTCGATGTTATTCTGTTCGTCGGGTGTTATGAATACTTTAGATACACTACCATAAGCATTTGGCATTGCATAAGCTCTTACAATATAATCTTCCTTAGTTACTGCTCTATTTTGAGATGCTAATTGCGCAATCGCATTTTGACGGATCTCCTCTAAGCTCTCAGCACTTCTTCCACCTGCTGCTGCAGTTGGATTATTAATCGCAATTGAGTTGAGTATAGTTGTGTTTAGTGTTGGGTTTGCTGATGGTAAGTTTGTACCAGTCGTATCAATACCAATAACCTCTGTAATAGTATTGCTCGGTACGTTAGAAGAAATTCCACCACCTACTAGATATGTCACTGTTAACGTAGTGTTTGATGGTACTACACCATAGGCACCAGTAAACACAGGTGCTGCAGGATCAACTGACCAATCTATATCCTCTTTTCCAGTTGGAAGAGATAATCCTATATTCTCAGGAGTTGCTAATAACTCTTCGTCTGGTGATGAACTAACTCCAGAACCAAACTGAACTTCAATACCATCTTCAGTTACGCGTGTTATGTATCGGCGAGGTACTCTCTTTAGTTTTAGTAAGTAGGGTGTATCTTCACTATAGGTTGCTGCGTCAGGATCATTAAAAGCTGTGTTTTCTACTCTCTCAAATATAGTATCCTGAGCTAGATAAGGAACTTCATACCAAAGATTCCCGTCCGAATCTGTAATGGATTGTATGCCAATTAGGTTGGTATCTTGTACTAAAAATTTGAAAAACTTAGTTACGCCAGTAATGGGAATTTCAACAGTTGTTGGCATAGCTGACACTGCTTTAACTGTCTTCTTAGCTAAGAAATAATTAGGAGCGCCATTGGCATCAATACTATATACGGAGTATGTTGTTGGATCAAATACATTGTTGATTGAAAAATCAACCTTATTCTGAATCATAAACTCTACAGCACCAACTGAGCTACGAGTACGCATACCCGGTTGAATTTGTAAAGCATAGCGTGTATCTGGAACAACATTTGCTCCACTCCCTGATGGGGGTAGTAACTGAAATACATCAATATCAACTATAGATGGCACACTAATTTTTGGTTTGTATCCCATAGCAGCAGCTATTGACATTACGCTTCTAGTTTCTGTAGCGTGTAGTAATAGGTTTTCCTTAAATTGTGAATCTATATAGTAGTTGAGAACATCGCCAACATAAGCAGCCATCTCAACAAACATCATACCAGGAGACGATTCGTTAAAATCGTTGTATGTGTTTGGATAGTAAATTCTGGCAAAATCAATAAGACCCTTTTTTAGTGAGTCAAAATCCCTACCAAAATATTGGATATCCTTTGATGTTGTCTTAGATATATTTGCCATGTTATGATGCGTTATTTACTTGTAGCTCTAACTGAATAGACCTTGTATCAAATTTATTACCCTCTAAACTAATGCTAAGAGAAATACTGATTCGGTTATTATCTTCGCTAGGTGCTACCTGCAGATCATTAATAAATATGTACGGCAACCAATATTCAAAACTACTTCGAATTGAGTTCTCTATATCTATTAAGGTTTGTTCTGTAATATTCTGAAAAAGGAAGTTTCGTAAGTCACAACCAAGTTCAGGTTGCATTATTCTCTCACCCTTATTTGTTAGTAAAAGATTTTTTGCATTAGCTACTGCCTGATCTAGAGTAGTGTAGTTCAGTTTAAAAGCAGCACCAGCTCCAGCCATCATAGGCAGATCAACCCCAATAGCAATATTAGGTTCGAAGTCTAGCGGATGTACTTTAATTTCAATAGCCATTATCGTTTGTTATTTGCAATGTCGTCAGCTTTTTTTAATAGCGCAGAATAATCACGCATGATTGGTGGCGTATTTGAGCTTGGTGGATTGAGTTTTGATCCAAAATCATCATCCATCATTGCTGCCATTGACATACCCATCCCTCCTGGCATATTATCCATTGTAACAACACCACCATTCATATCAGGCCAAGCTGCCTCTGGATCTTCTACTGGTGGTTCATTTTGCATTGCTGTGTAAGTCTCCTGCAGTATATCTGCTAACGGTCCTTTAAACACAGGTGTTTGTCTTTTTATTAAGGGTTCTGGTTGCACTGCCTTTCTTTTTGGTGCTTCCAATTTTGTAACTGATTGTTGTTTTGATTCAACAATAACGGGCTTAAATGATTTAAGCTCCTCTTTTACAACAGCCCTCACCTCTTCGCGAATTACTTTTCGCATTAAATTAATAAACTCGGTTCCTTTCATGTTGTTTTTATATAAATAGTTAAGATTTTATTTGTACCCTGAGAATGGTACGGGTGGGATTCCAGTATTTGCTGGTGGGATAACTAAGCCACTCATAGCCGTCAACTGAGTCTCAAAACTTTTTGCCATTTGTCGTATCATAGCCGATGCTCCATCGGTTGATCTAGCTTTTATCTGTTTAAAGATGCCTATATTAAGTGTAATATGGTTTGTACCAGTTGGACCAGTCCAAGTAGCTCCAGTCCAAAAAGCACGAGCTGCTAACCCAAACATAATAGACATAATTGCTGCATCTGGATTAATTTTCTTTTCTGCTATCTTTTTTAATTCAAGCTCAGCTCGAGCTTCAATCTTAGTCCTTTTTGCTGCTATTTTTTTCTTAACATCATCAACTACTTTTTTAAACTTTTTAGCTATGAATTTTTGAAACTGCTTTAATTCATCAGCTAACATATCAAATGCAATAGCTAAAAACGATTGATCTTTATCTAAGTAAGTTTTGATTTTAAGCAACTTTTTTTCTGCAGCAGTTCCTTCTAATTTTTTTACATCGCAAAGCACTTTAACCAACTCCCTACTTTTACGCAGGTACTTTCGTTCCAAACTAATCAAATTGTTAATAACGCTAGCATCCATCAGTGCACCAGTGGCTAGTTGATCTAAAACGCTTTTGATCTCATTTAGGCTTTTTGGTGGATTATCAGCTAAACCAGCTATAGTCTGTAGTGTTTGTTTACCAGGATAGTTATTTGATAGTTTGTCAAGAGTTTCTTGTAGCTCTTTTTTAAAGTCTGTTTCTTTGATATCTTTAACAGTCTCAATTATACCAATAACCAACGCTTCTACAACAAGCATCATTTTAAATTGTTGACGGACTTTTTGCTTTTCCTTTTGTAGACTGGTTTTTACCGCAGCACTTTGATCAAAACCTCTGATATTGTAAACTCCATCTAACAGTTTATTGATGTGATTTAGATTTTCTGAGAACTTGTAGTTTCCGGTTGCTACACTCGATATTAAACCAGCCAATCCTCTGACAGCATCTGCCGTATACTTTCCTAGTTCAATTAGTTTTTTGACTTGATTGATTTTATCACGAATCTTTCTCATCTTATCCTCAGCTGCAGCTTTCTTATCCTTAACGTCCTGCACATCACTCTTTATTGGTATTAGGTTGATTGCAAATACTTTCAGATCCTCTTGAAACTTCTTGAGATCTTTTTTGATAAAATCCTTTACCTTTTCAATTTGATCCTTAATGAATTTTGATACCTTTCTTACTAATGGTCTTATCTTAATGACAAGCCGATTGAGCAAATCTTTGAGTGATTTTATACGATCAGCTAACCATTTGCTCGCGATACTTTTATTCTCATTAGCACGCTTCTTGCCAGATCGAATTTCTTGAATTGTGTTTATTAGACTTCTAATTAAAGACTCTAGCATTTCAATCTCAAGAACATATTGTTTTATCTTCAAGTTTCTCTTTTCAAAGAATAACTTGAAGGTTTGAAAGTTACACTTTGCTTGTGTCATAACTAAAGCAGCGGCTTCTCCGAATTCTCCCAACCCAAGACTATCTACATAACCGCGTACCTTTATGAGTTCGGCTTTAAGATCATCAACTGACAATGGTCCAGGTCCTGGTTGAATTGTATCAATTGAATCAAAGCTTGTATTTTGATTGAAAGTTTGTTCTACACTTTTTTGCATAGACTTAATCTCATCAGACATAGTTACAAACTCCTGCTTTACACCCTCAATTAATGTAGTAACTCTACCAATTATATCTCGGCTTAGTTTGTAAGCTTTTGTAAGTTGCTGTACCTTCGTTCTTGATTTTTTTATCTTCTTCTCGTTCTTTTGCTTTAGGGCATTTATTTTTTTTGCCGCAGAGGCATATAAACTTGCAGCCTTACTATCTTTAAGCTTTTTAACTAATTCAGCTTGTTTTTGGGCTAGTTTTTTTTGTAACTCTACAATCTTTGGTTGCAACATTTCTCTAATCTGTTTAACCAAATCATCCTTACGCTTTTTTAGTTTTTTAAGTTGAGGTTGCACAAAACGTACAAACAAATCAAAGCGCTTAATTTGATCTACAAGTTTTTGTAGTCGTGGTTGCTTACTAGCTAGCTGACTCATAAGATCAAGAATTTTACTAGGATCAATTACACCATTAGCAAATTCAATAAACGTCTTAGCTATACCAAAAATACGATCGCGAAAGTATTTTTTCAAAAGCTGCTCACTAGTACCAGACGCAAGTAAATTAGTAGTGCGCTTTCCGTACTCAGAAACAAATAAAGCAATATCACGCAACCCAGCGACGTTTGTTGGATCAAACTTTTTGATACTCTCAAATAAGTTTATCTCCTCTTTAAACACATCAGCAAAGTCAGCTGGACTTAGATTATTCTGTATTTCATCAAATACGCTGGAAAAAATACCCTTTACCTCCTCGATGAGATTTTTTACCTCCTCCTTTATACCAGCAACGATATCAACTATCAAACCTGGAAGTTCTATAAGCTGCTGTTGAACTTGTTTAATTCTTTCAAGTAAACTCTTAACTTTTGCTGTACGTACTTTGAGTTTTTGTATAAGCTGCTTAACAGATTGAACCAGACTCTCAATTGATCCTTTATCTAAACTAACCTCCTTAGCTAAAAAATAAGCTCTCACTAATGTATAAAAAGCTCGACTGCGAGAATCAGCTGTAATGAATCCAGAAACTCCTAGCGGATAGGGAGGTGGAGCGGTTGGGTTTAATCCAGGTGCTGGAAGCGTTGGAGGTGTTCCTTGCGGAAGTCCTGCTTTAATTGTTGTTATATAAGCCTTTGTGATAGCATCTGCCCATGAGTCAGCCCCCTTGATAACTCCGTTATCTAGTTGTAGCAATAAAGGCTGAACAAAGGTTGCTTCAAAGTTATATGGCATTATACTGTCAGATTATTCAAACCAAGATCGGCATAAAATTTTTGTTTACCTGTCAGTACAGCGTACGGACCTTTTACAGCTTTTTGTGGAAGATACTCCCAATGCCACTCCTCTGAAGCTGTAGTTCTAACGAACCCAAACTTATGAGCGTTTTTACACAACCACACGTAGTTAGCTGTATTCAATTGTTGAAAGACATTACGACCTCCAACATTCAAATCTAATGCTATACCACTACCGTGATTAGAAGATCCTGGAGGTGCTGTTTCTGGATGGTATTTGCTTGAACCGGCTTTGAATACAAAATCTTCATCACTACCTTGAAAACTACTTCGTCCAACCCAACGACTTTTTTGTCGTCTTAAAGTTTCTTGAGTTGTAAGCGTTTGTGTGTTTCCTTTTGATGTTATAGCTTTGACGTTAGCACCAAAAGCAGGTCTAAAGCCTGAGTTAATTGCTAGCGTTATACCTGCTTTTTTAGCTTCGGCTGCCATTGCTAAATACGCTAGTGCAACCGGACGCCATACTGGTTGACCACTCACAACAACTAAGTCTAAAATCTTACCATCGTTATTTTTTACATTGTGATTTGGAATTGACTCTAAGTTACCTGGATCTGGGAAGTTACTAGCATCTGGTAGTTTGTTCTCAATAACCTTCTGAGCTGTGAGTGACAGTTGTGATAACGCACTCGCACTTTTAAGAAACTTACCTATAATTTTTTTTAGTTCAGCTTCCTTATCTCCGGCTGACTTCAATTGGTTTTTAATTTGATCAACACCAATATAATACAATGCGTTATCAGCATATGGAACAAATCCATAAAGTACACTGTTGTTAATTAACCACTTTTGAATCTCAGTACCCTTTAATACATCTACTGGCCCTGGCTTTATTACACGACCTGTTCGTCTTGGATCTCGTGATGTCTTATTTGGTAATGGAATAACGTCTATACCACTAGCTGATTTGAATGGTGATTGAATTGGTGGTTCATATTCAGCAGGTAGCAAGTTATCCAGATAAGCCTGCAACTTATCAAAGTTACCCTCCTTAACAATATCTGTTATTGTTTTTGCTGGATCCAGTAACGGCTTAATCTCTGCAGGTGGTTTATTTGTCTTATCTTTTACAAATTTTCGTAATTCATCTGCAACATCAAATTTAGACATATAACTCTGCTCCATGGTTAGTGCAATACCTTTATCCACTTGCAAAGCACCTACTAAGAGTTGGTATTTATCATAAGCCTCTTGCAGGACAATTGCCTGCTGTATCTGATATACTCTATCTTTTAAACTTCCCATATTATAGTGTGTCTCCGTATAAAGTTTCGGTATCAAAAAAGTCTGGTTGATCCGCTAGCGGATTCGTGACAGTTGTTGATGGTGCATTTGGATCTACAGGACCCGTAGTACCGGTGAATGTTCCAGTTACCGTACCAACTAATGTTGTAGGTGGTTCGGTTACGGTTTTTGGCGCCTCTGGTTCTGGATCAACACCCTCATGACTAATACCATCAACAAAAGCAAATGTACTTAATATCTCTGGAATACGAGCTTGTAATGATGCAAACTCGTACATCACATCTTCTCTAAAATAACCCTTACCAACTGGTGTCAGTATTGTAGCATTTTTTAACACAACAAGCAAGTCTTCAATGAGATTTGCTAGCTTTGTACCTAACACGACTGGCTCATACTCATTATCTAAAGTAGCTTGTGCTTTGTTTTTTGGTGGTTTTTTGTTTTTGTCTTTTGTGTCACCCTTTCCAGGTACACCCAAGAATACTCCGTCCTCACCATACAAAGTAACACCATCTCCTGCATCAATATTGACATTTCCTGGTGATGATATTGCAACTCCAGACTGACCAAATAACATTAAATAGTCATTCCTAGAATTTAAAATGATTCGATCTGAGTTAATGAGTAACTGACTTCCTGCATAGTTATTTTTTCTACCCTTATCATTTCCAGATAAACCTAACAACTTATTAATGTCTTGAGCAACACCCGACTCTAAATTTGATGAGTAGGTATAGTCCTCCATTGGAAACTCAATCTTTGGCAGTTGTGGTACTTCAATAGTAACAGTACCAGTAAATGTACCAGTGATTGGAGTACCTGGTGGTACACCGCCTTGGTTTGGTGGAGTTAATCCACCAGCGCTGCTAAGCTTTTGTTTTAACTGATCGTACGTTACTTTCATTATACTGGAAATTCTATTGACAATGTTTTATAGATTTCAGCTTTGACCTTTAAATGCTCTAATTCAGCTGGAGATAATTGGAATGTGTTTCCTGCGTTAAGATTGAATAACTCATTAACCTTTACCAACACCATCAAATCAGAATCCTTATCATCGTTTAGCAAACGATTCATAAAACCGTTTCTAAAATCAGGTCCTGGACTTCCTTTATCACTAGTAATTGCTAATAAACGATTACATCTACCAACTAAAAACTTTGTTGCAAGCTCTGGTGTCTTGTTTCCTAAACTCTGTATCCACGATGCCCACTTACTCGCATTACCACTCCATCCCATCTTTTTTGCTGCTTCATCAAAGTGAGATGTATCATATACTGATGCACCAGTCCACCAACATCCATTACCTAAAAAATAACCTAAGAATGGATCCTCAGACATTACAGCTATTGGGTATCGGCAATTTTCATTACATAAATAGCCTGAGAAGAATATAGCCATTACCAACTCACTACTACATATTGTATACAGAAACTGCTTAGCTTTTGAGTTATCTGTTTTCCAATTGTTGTATTTTTTATTTAAAGCTTCTGCTGCAGTTTTTACTTGAGGGACTTCTGTACTAATGAATAGATAATTAAAACTATCTACAAATGTATTAAGAGTAACACCTCTCATAGTGGAGCCTCCAGGATCTTTTGGATGGTCTGCCCAAGTACCCTCCCAACGTAATACGGTTGGTATGAGTATCTTATTTACCAACTGAATCAGTGGCGGTAAACTAATCTTTGGAGTTATGCCAGAGTTTTGAATACCTTTGAACAATAGTTTTTCTTGTATCGCTGCTGCGTTAGCATTTACGACATTTACAAAAGAGTCTAGATCACCTTTTAAAGATGGGCTAACTGATGGTGGTGTAGTATATGCCATATTATTGTTGCGTTGTTGTATTAGGTGCTGGTGTAGTTGGAGTTGGCTCTAACGGTACGCCATCATTTTTAGGTGTTTGATATGCTTCAGTAACTGGCTTATTAGTCTCAACAGCTTTTTGCCATAATCCAGAGGTGTCAGAATCTCTATTCAGAAGTTTTTCCATTTCTTTAGACCCTTTATCAGGAACGTCAAAATTATATATCCAAGTCTTTAATGCTGGCGAGCAAGCTAATTCTAATTCAACCTTCTGTGCTGTACAGAAATACATTGATGTATCATCTTTATTAATATCCTCAGCTACGAGCATATCCTTTTCATTAGTAGTACTATCTCTGTCAACTCGTAGGATCATTATACCATCACCATTCAAGCCAGACTGCTTCCATGCGTTATCTTCCTTTTGCGAAGTTGATCCAAAACGAATTGAGTTACCAAAACGACCTTGAAGAATAAAGTCTCCTTCATAGGGTTTTAGTTGTTTATAGACTTTAATCTTGTCACCATTCTCTTTTACAGAACCAATTTCTTTGATACGTTTATCAAAACGCTTCTTAGCTGTATCGTATGATATAAATGGATTCGTCTTATCTATATGATACTTATCCGTTCCAATAAATGGATGAGCATTGAATGATGGGTTGTGGAGTGCACTCACAACAAAAGAATAGAAGTAGATGTTAACCATCGTTCTAGTCAGTGGTGATGTAGTTTCTCCAAAAGCTCTATAAATGATTACTTCCTCACCTGGATATGGGTATCGAGCAATCGATCTATCTAACGGATACGCAACCTTAACAACAAGATCCTCTGATCTATTGTATTCGTTTACTAGGTCACGAAACTTAATTTTACCAATGTCTCTAGTAGATTCGTATAATGGCGAATTACTATCCATACAAACCTCCATAACATGACCCGGAAAGGTTTTTAGCTGTTGTAAGCTATTTTCCCTTCCTGTCTGGTGACCAGTATATAATCCGCCTAAATCTTTAAAGAATGACATTACTTAGTTTCGTCTAATATTGTTTGTGCTTCTTGTAACAATTGTGCGCGCTCTGCTTCAGATAAACCCAACTCATCACCTTTTTCAGACTTAGCTCCTACAACCAGTAGACGCTGAATAATTGCTGTTAATCTCACTAGGTTATCATCATTCTTAACCGATATCTCCAAGTACTCCTTAATAAGAGGTACCATTAAAGATGCATCAGTCATATTCTTAATCAATGGCTTAAGCTGATCGATAAGACCATTGATCTGTGTTTCTTTCTTCTTCGTGTTATTATACACATCTCTGAGTAAGTCGCTAAAGGACTTATCGTCAAACAGTAAACTATCCTTATCCATAAACTTGTTTCTAATAAATAGCTAGAAAGCTAAATTGTTATCTGCCTGTGAATTGAGGAAGTTCGTCTAACTCAGCTATAAACGCTCGTAACTCCTTTATACGAGCTCCTGCAATCCAAGCTTCTCGATCTTCATAGTAACCAAGATCCTTAAGCTGCTGTGGGTCAGTTGTTTTTGGATCAAAAGAAAAAGCGTTAAGGTTTGGACCACCACTAACGCTTTCCCAACATTTGATTTCTTCTTCTAATACTGACTGTAACTTTTCCTTTGAGAATACTACTAACATTAGTACAACCTATCTTTTTGGATTGACCCATAAGTCAGATAATCCATATACATAGCTTTATACTTATCCTTCATAATCTTAACCATCTTCGTTATTTGCTGAGTATTTGCATCAGTCATTTCTCGTATGTAGATGTACAAAGCTTTCTTATTAAACAATTCAATCTTCTCTCTCTTACGAAACAACTCTACAATAGCTCCAGCTAATATTCGATCGTTCTTTTTGCTGAATATGGATTCTAAATTATCATCCCAGTAACTAACAAACTTATCAACAAACTCGATTAGATTAGCTTCATGATCTTCTGAATCCGGAATAGCCTCTAAATTAATTTCTGAAGATAAGTCAATGCGATCGTGACTAGTTAACTTCTTATAGTTGTTTTTGTTTTTGAGAATGCAATAGTTTTTAGCAACAATGCTAAAATAGCTAAACGCTTTTCCATTGTTTTGCTTAAACTTAGGAAGCTTCTCTACTAAGAAGCTAACTACTTCGTGTTGCATTTGTTGGATAGTTTGCCCATCCGTGTAGTAGAATTTAAAAGTGTGAATAATGTTTTCTACTAATTTTTCAAAAGCTGCTTTTATTTCGTTCTGGTAAATTAAGCTGCGCTCAAAATCGTCTTCTGTACTATTGTATTTAACGATACTAATATCAACTTCAGGTCCGAAATATAATCGCTTAGTCTTTGGCTTTCTTGTCTTCTTCGGTTTCTGTGTTGACATACTTTGTAATGAAATCATAAAGGTTTTCGATTGATTCGTCTAATTCTCTAAATATTACACCCACCTCATCATCAGCTTGGAAAGCTCCAAGTCTATCTATTTCCTTCATACGATCTCTAGTATCGTAAAAGCGAAAATACAACGCCGAGATAAATCTAACATAAGCTTCGCAGTAGTCTTCAGCCTTTTCTGCGCGCTTATAGTTAATATAAGTTAAATAACCCAGAATACCTACTAGGATCAGTAGGAATACTATTACTGCTGTAACCATGTTTATTATTTGAATAAGTTATTAAATACATTCATCAGATCGTCTTTTTGAGATTCTGACATATCGGTTGGGATTGTTGGCTTTCTCTTCTCAGATGTTACTGGTTTTGATGAGCCTTCGTTATTTCTATCCCACATCTCAAACTCAATACGCGATGCCATATGATCAGCGTGATGTAGTAAGATTGGTAAATTTGATCTTAACTTAGACTCACGACTATTAGAGATGTAGTAAGGACGATTACCCTCATCATACAATCCATCATGCGTCTTAATAGCAACATACTCGTTAAAGCTTACTGGAATACCTCTCTGCTGTAATAAGAATAAACTTCTATCAGGTACTGGCATAAATGCATTTTCAGGATTGTACTTATACATTCTACCTAAATTCTTACGATGCCAATCAGAGTCATTTGGAATATACTGCTCAGCTTCTTCTGTACCAATTTTACCCAAGTCATGATTCATTGCTGCAAACACTAACTCCTCTTCTGAGTAGTTAATGTAGGCGCCCATAGATGACCATAACTCTTTCAAACTCAAAGCGCACTTGATAACACGATTAACGTGATCTACATAACCACCTGGGAATGCATTGTGGTGATGATCAATACTAGATGCAGGCATAAGCATAAGACGCTCTGCGTGATCTGTATATAATTGTTTTAGAGATTCTTTTCTATCTCCTTTGATGTAACTATCGATATAGCCAATAAGCTCATCGTAGTTTTGCTGTAACTGTTCTGCTGTTAGATTCATGATATTTGTTTTTGTAACCTTTTTAATTCACTTTCAATTTTCTTAGTAGCTCCTTTACGAGTTTCTTTCTTCAAGAGTTTCTTTAGTTCTGAGTAACGCTTCATTGCATCAGCTTTCTCTTGAGCTTTCTGAGCTTTTGACTTCTTAGGCTTAACAACTATTGGTGTAGCATCATACTTCCCTTTCAGATCAGGTTGTTCTACACCCTTGAAGTAGACTGTACCATTTGCGTGTACAAATTGCTTCATAAAGCGCCATCCCTTTGGATAACCTTGAGCTGCAACTTGTTTCTTCTTTAACGGTTCATCATACTGTCTCATCATATCTGAAACACATTCGTGGCAAGTAATAGCTACAACGCTATCACCGACGTTATGTACAAATGTACCGCAGACTTTGCATTCTAATGTTTTGCTCATAAAGTAACTTTCTACTAAGTATAACCATACAAATAAAAAAAGAGAAATCCAACGCTAATTTGGAGAGAAGGGTATGTGTGACATTCTAGTGTCAAAGAGAACTGTATACATTGTGAAGCCGTCTACCCTATGACGACCTCTATAAATTGGAATGTAGCCATGTATATTATAGTTATACATTGCAGCATCGGTTACTTGACTCCTTTTGAGGCTGTATAAACACATCATATGATCATACTGCAAAAAGTATATCATATCCGGATCTACAGACTCATTCAGCGTATCTCGTATCTCTTCGATTATATAGTATTGAAACACATACTCATCGTAAAGAGCTTTTTGATCACGCTTATCCGCGTAGTAAATTGACGGGAATAAGGTTTGGCTCATCGAGCGTATTGCCTGACGAGCCAAACTCAATTCGCTTGAGACGTTAGCTAAAAACTTTGATTTAACTAGACTCTCAAAACATCCCATCTATTACTTATTGTTGTGACGATTTGGCTTTGGACCTCTTTTCTTGCCATTCGTCTTGTTTGGAGTATTTGCTGTTACAGCGTCAGTGATTTGAGGATTCACAGGTTTGTTTGCTGTTTCTTGTTTTACAACCTTAGTTGCTTGTAATGCAGCTACTTCAGCTTTTAACATGACAATGCTACTTGAAAGGTCTTTACCTCTTTGCTCAAGTTTGAGAATAGTCTTAGCCGATTCTTCCGCAAAATCTCTAGTAGATTCAAATTTAGCTTTGTAGTCCGCAGCTTGTTTCTTATTCTCATAGTTGAAATAAGCCAAAACACCTACTGCTAAAAGTGCTCCGATTGAAATTGTTACTGTTAACATAACTTTTTTGTTTTTGATTTTTAATTAATAAAGTTTAGAGTATTAAATTGTACTATTGTACCTTTACAATATCAGGAAAAAAAACCAGAAATCCAACAGTTTGGGAAAAATAATTGAAAATAATTTTAATGTCCCTGTGCGACATACACCTTTGTGTAGTTCTTACTGTTCTTATTCTTGCTCTGTTTAGTTTTAGCATGAATCCCAGGTCTCTTTACTTTTGGTTTCTTCTTGAATGCAGAAACGGTGTTAACTTTTGCCTTTGCCATAGATAGTGTTGTTATGTGTTGTTACTGACTATAAATAGTTTGTAAAAGAGAAAGGCCGGTAAAAACCAGCCCTTCATCACACACACAAGCTATGAAAAACATAGCAAAAGAAAATTATTTTTGTTGCGGGGGCGGGATTCGAACCTGCGACCTTTGGGTTATGAGCCCAACGAGCTACCTCTGCTACTACCCCACAATCTAGTTAAAAAACGCTGAGACTATACGTTTGAGTGATGGATCTTTTGTTGGATTATTGGTTCCCTTCTTGTCCACTTCCTTTTGAGAAGTATCCCATCAATGCCGGTGATTTAAGTACACCACTCTTGGAGCTACGTGTTTCGACTACTCTCGTCTTACTTATTCTGTTCAACTCTGCCGAACTGATTAATCCTTGCGGGACTACAGACCTTTCGGACGAATCACCTTTGACTTGCGATCATTGGTGGCACTGGACAGCCCAGTACTAGGTAGGCACCTTTCGTCGGTAGCTGGTAAGCGCTTTTGCTTAATTGTTTAGTGATATTTGCGTATCATAGAGCAAATTAAGGTATTAGTCGCAGATCATGAAAGTAGTGGCTTACCACTAAGCTGACCCATCTTTTGAACGAGTCAATACTCAACTACTCTCTGAGATATCCCTACCTCCATACTTTAAGAGTTCTACATAAACAAACCTTGGTGGGTTCATCTACGGTGCAGTAACAACACCACTTGTACACTGACATTGCCTTTCGGCTTTAAGATCCCTCTTGTATTGGAAACCGCAATAACAAACTCGGATAAGAATGCTTCTTGCAATAAATTGATTCCTATAGGTTATTCTTATTGCTCTTCCGAGCTCAACTAAATGACCTGCATCACCTAGTCATCAAACCAGTTCCCCTACAGTGTTACCCTCGGTACTCAAGGTTTAATGATATCCTACTTGCCTACTCGAGCTCCTTACGAAGCCGCAAACTACATTGACAAAATGTAATTCACTTTAGCCTGGTTTCCCAGTTTATTTAACGACCATAGGCGGCCGATCATCATTTATCAGATTAAATGTCTCATAATCAACCCGAAGGTCTCATAATCAACTACTGAACGGATAATAATATTTTTCAAAGAACGTCGTCACCTTTGTGACCCTTTATTTCTATAAAGATACAACCTTTTTATCGATTAGGCAACATCTTTATTAATTTTTTTTTGTGGAGCTGACGGGAGTCGAACCCGTGTCCAAACAGTGAGCCAAAGGACTCATTCACAGGCTTAGTCTATTTTTCTAAATAGACAAACTATCGAGTTTGTATTGCTACTCCCACTCGCAAACTGTAGGCTATTTGTTTAAGGTACAAATTACAAAAACGCGTTTCGTTTACTTCTTTTTAATCCCATGAGTAATACGGGGGAGATTAGGCAGCTACTGCGTAATACTCCGTAGAATAATCTACGTTTGCGTTTATTGTTTGATAGGTGTTTAAGGGTTTCCATCTAACCCTGCCTGCATCATCTCAAAGAACTTCTTCTGCCTGTCGAAAGCCATAACAGCCCCAAAGCGTTTAATAAATATACTACCTTTGTTTGAAAAAGACAACAGATATTAAATTATTTTAATAGCTTCGTTATCTAACAATCCAATGTAGGTACTATAATCGAGTATGATCTGAACCCAGTGATGGCCAATTTGGCTAACACTAAGGTGAAGAGGTGAAGGTTCTCCAGGTTCGCTATAGTTAACCCAATCAACAATGCATTTGTGGAGGTCTACAAGACGCTCTCTGTGTATCCATAAGATTATTTTCATAGTAGCTGAATTATTAATAGTACAGTTGCTAATGCAAGACTTACTCCAACTTTAGGAGTCATTCCTTCTCCCAGCAATAAATTTGTAAACATTGTAAAAACTAAGATACCAACAGCAAACGCCATTAAGCGTCCTGGCCATATCTTACCATCCATTCCTTCGTAAGCTAAGTCGGTAGCAACCATTAGTAGATAACTGATTGGTACACCACTCAGACTGATCAACAACCGATGATCTTTCATCCAAGGCCAAACAAACTGACCGTTAATCTGTAGCCATGCTAAAGATTGTGCTATAAAGAATACAACTATAGAAGCTACAATTAACATATTCATTTGTCTAGTTCTTTTCATTTTTACATACGATTTCGTCAAGAATTCTACCGCGTCCATCTGGAGCATCCATACCATAGCCCCATACCCACTCGTCACCCATAACAAAACCGGCTACATCCACTTCCACTGGACAAGTTCGTTTTTTTAATAACACACACGTGTGAACTTCTTTAGCACCCATCTGCATAAGCATAGACTTTAGAAAGTTTAACGTGTTTCCAGAATCAGCAATGTCATCAAACAGCCATACACATTTATCCTGGACTGTAGTTGGCTCAACCCATTTATATAAGTTAAATTGCTTTTGCTGTTGCTGTACGTAAGAGCTAACACCAATGTATTCGACATAAGGATCAAACTCCAAATGTTTACATACATCAGCAAATAAGGGAACAGCACCCTGTAATATAGGCATCAAAACAACATCGCTACGATTGCGACAGTTTTGATTAACCACATCGGCAATGCGTAGAACTGCTTGCTCGATCTGTCGTGAGTTATATAAAGTTGTCTCCATGAGACAAATATAGTATAAACTCACACAAAAAGCAACAGTTGCTTGGTTTATTTTAGTGTTGGTAGACCACCAATCTTAGGAATGCGAGCTTTCCATTTATTATATATTTCAGCTCGATGGTTTGGTTTAATGACTCCATCATCAACTAGACTATCCAGATAATCATCAACCACTTTTTGGTATGGTTGCTTCATAGTCTTTGCTTTGGCGTATAAGCCGTGGATATTAGCATCAACCTCTTTGGGTAATAGAAAGTACTTGTAATATATTTCTGGATTAGACTGGATCTTCTTACGAAGAGCCTTGTCCCCACGGATAAGCTTTGACGGTTTTAATAGGTCAGAATCTTTTCCGTGGGTAAGGTGTTCAATCTCATGTCTCATCAAATCACGCAACCACGGTTGCAGTTTGGAGTACATTGTTTCGTCTATAGAGTTTAATCCAATATGAACCTCAATCTTTGGAAAGTCAGAATCATCTTCTGCACCGCCATCAATAAAATGTTTGCCAGGTTCTACGGCATCAACGGATATTGCTAATTTTAATTCAACCTCAAAACTACCTTCAGGAGTTTCAAATTCACCTACCTCTATTCCATAGTCCTCATCTTCAAAAACATCTTGCAGTGTTTGACCAGGAATAGGATCTTTGAAAATCTCATAACCGTTATAGGTTTTTGGATTCTCTGGTGTACCGGCAGCGGCAAAGGCATCTTTCATTACTTTGAAGATGGCTTTATTTACTTCGCCTACTACTCTATCGTAAGCTCCTTCAATTAATAGTCTTGATAGTTTTATCATTTAATATCAGCTGATTCGATTAGGGTATATGTAAAAGACTTGCCATGAATAGCAGCAGCCTTTCTACAAATAGCCATGAATGATTCAAAGTCTGCAGCTTTCTTGAATACCTGACATCCTTCAGACCAGTTCTCTACATAAGTAGAGTCGGCACCTGCTTTATGGATGTTAATTCCAAATACCCCTTCTGCAATTTTATTTTCGTCGTAAGTCATATCACGATTTGCATCACGATAAACTTTAACTGGTTTTTGTTGTTTAAGAGCCTCATACTTACCTTGGTGTAATCCTAACGTGTGTGAACCTCTATATTGTCCTTCCACTAGACGTGCTACACCAGCAGCGTTGTGATACTCTTTAACACCTTTTTTACCTGGATCAGTTGTACAAGTCCATTGATGAAACTTCCATTCACCACCCTCTTTGTACGAGATTGTCATAGTGTCATCAAACACGTTTGTTACAACATTACCAGTTGCAGAGTTTCTAACTCCTACGATGTTAACATCGAAATCTTTTGCGCCTTCAAACCAAGCATACCCCTTAGCTTTAACAGCGGCTTCAATTTGTTCTCTTGTATAAGCCATTACTTTATTTTAATAGGTTGTAGTACTCTTTAAAATGCTTGATACGATCAGCCAAGCCGATAGTACCACCATTCACTCTTTTTGTAACGGATGTAACAACTGCATCAGTAGCACCCTGATCACAAATAGCCCAAAGCTTATTGTTATTGAAAAAGAATGCAGCTGACATTAGAGGGTATTTACTAGCAACAAGTTCTGGATGAGCTAACAAGTCTTCTTCGACCATTTTATCAAAAGCCATGTAGTTAGACTTTCCGGTCAATTGAATATATCCGCGACCGCGGTATTTATAGCCATCTCCAGAAGCTTCATCGCCATTACCCATTCTAGATGAATAAACACGATTTGCAATTTTTTCTGGTTGACGTTGATACGCTTCAGCCAATACCGCAGTTGGGAAGTACTTTCTGAAGATACCCATTAACCCTTTAGAAGAGTAGTTTAAGTTTTCGCTAACAGCTTTGAATCCACCAGACTCGTGACCACATTGTGCCAAGAAGTGTGCTAAACGTAAAGTGTTTGTGATATTGAATTTAGCTGCTGTGTCAGGAATCTGAGCAATTACTGCATCTGGAATATGTCCCTTCAATGCATCTAATTTAAAGCTAGATGCTGGAATAACGACCGGAGCAGCAACTGGCGTTGCAGGAGTAGGTGCAGGTGTAGCGGGTGCTGATGTTCCAAACATCTTTCCCCAAGTACCATCACCAACGATACCATCATCCTTCAATCCGTTAGCTTTTTGCCAAGCCTTTACAGCTTCTTCTGTTTTTGGTCCAAACGTACCAATGGCTTCTACGCCCAACTTTTCTTGGAGTTTTTTTACGTCCTCTCCAGTGGATCCTCTTTTTAGTAGCATATGTTAAATTTGAATGTTATCTGGTATTACTAAACCCAACTCATTGAATGCTCTCTCATAAGCTTGGATTCTTGAGAAACCATCCTTCATAATGAAACTACCTGCAAGCTCGACTAACTCAATAGCTTTATCGTTCTCGTAAGCAATCCACATTAACTCTTCTAATATTTCTTCATTCTGTATACTCATGACTTGCAATAAAATTTGATTTGATTTTTAGCATGTTGAATCAGCCATGGCTCAACATTAGGTATGTGGTTTAAAAAGTCTAACTCGTATGCATAGCAAGAAGCTTCTTCATCGTTAGGAGATAGAGAGCAGTTACCCTTTTTAAAATATAAGTGAAGTGATTCGTGAACAAGTATAGCTGCTATGTTATTGATGTTGCCTGCTCTCATTTCACGAGTAGATATCATTATAGAAAACCCCTCAGTAGTGCTGAAGTTTCCATTCCAATATTGTATTTGATTGCAGTTTTGTACTAGGAGATTATATCGTTGTACGTCATATTGTTGGATGATTGACAGAGCCGAATCAACTCTAGCTTTCCAGCCATCACCGACATCATCCACCTTAATCTGAGCAGATAGGTTGACCGATATTAAGCAAGTTAAAACAACAAATAACCATCTCATGCTAATAAATAGTTACGGAAGCTTAAGAATAGCCTCTGCTAGTCCCTTTTTTAATGCCGACGATACTGTCATCTTTTCGAAAGGCATTTGTCCCTCCTGAACCTCTAACAGCATAGTTCTAACTTCTGTTGCTGATTCACCAATACCATCATACTTAGATCCTCTATAATGGAGACGAACGCCAACTTGAGTAATCTGTTCTGTTTTCTCTACACCAGCAATTCTTAGTGTATTTTTTGGAATACCAAAGTAATAAACCTCAACCCAAATTGAAGCACCCTCTGGCGATAAGCAATACTTTTCGGAAAGGTAGTCTTCTGCAATCTGCTTGATACCAAACTTAATATCCCTACTTCCTAATTCTCTAACCTTTGCGGTTACAAATACAGAGTCAACTTTAACACAAGTCTCTTGAGCAAACAAGAAAGATGGAATGATTAATAATAAAAATAATAACGATTTCATAGTTTAAAATTTAAGTGTTGATCCAATTAGTATATTATGCATAAGTCCCCATTTAGGAGTTGTATTCATGTTACCTCTATATGTTAGGTTTAATTTAAAGCGTTTTGATAGTTTAACACCAACGCAATTACCAACTACTGCGTTGAACGTGGATGATGAACTAAAGAAGTTCATTCCTATATCGTAGTAAGGAGAGCACATTGTAATATATGCTTCTGGACGCAAATCTAAACGCTCCGATATTTTAAATTCTTTTTGTGCTAACAACACAATATAAGGTACAGCTACAAAGTAAGCATCTTTATCAGTACTCTTTCCATTAGCTACAATACCAACTCCTAACTGAGCTCCTAAGGTAAAGTCTTCGATATTTTTAGGTTCCCATACTCTAGTAACAGAAGCACCGGTATTCAATGCCATACCCATTCGACCAAAATTAACATGATAGTACCATTTTTCGTGTCTGTAATAGATAGAATATGCTTGTTGTGATAAATCAAAAGTTGCCATTGCATTAACTCCAAACCCTTTTCCAAAATTAACACTACTCCAACTTAAACTAGTACCTGGTCTAAATGCTGGTTGGTCTGCTTCATATGTATTGCTTCCTACCATTGTAAAATCTGCTGAATTTAATATTTGGTTGGGTTTAATTATAGAGCCTCCTCCAAACGATCTAGATTGAACACCCATAATACTGTTTTGAGTATTACCAAAATCTTGTTGAGGAGCTGGAGGTGCAGGAGCTGGCGGTGGGGGATTGGTTTGACCAAATACTAGCATTGGAATAAACAATAAAAATAGTAGTACTTGTTTCATAATTAATAGCTCACCTGCCCTTTATATCCTGGGGCGATTAGATAATAGTTTCCAGCAGTTGTTCCTGATACTGGACTGTTGATTGTAATTGAAGATACACCAACAACGCTGCTCCTCAAGTCAGTCGTACCAGTTGTTAGTGATGTGTATTGTGTGGGTGTGTATAGATATAAACTAGGCCAAGTTGAGGCAGTTGAGTATCTTTTCTTATTTATGTAATAAGCATCTGACACTGTAATTGCACCATCGTTATTAACATCGTATTGATTGAAGTGTATAGATTTTCTAAGAACTTTTGATAAAATTATATCGGTTGGAGCAATAACGTCAGTGTTTGTTATTGTGGTAACTGGATTAGCAACATCTAGTTGAATATAGTATTCTTTAGATGGATCGTACGATTCACTAAAGGAATAATATCCTGATGAGTTTGTGTACACCGTTTTATATAAAGCCCAAGACGATGTTGTAACTATATATTCAAATTCAAGCACATAAGGTAGTGAGTAATTATTAGGTAAGTCGTTCCATTTACCAGCTCCTACAAATTGAACATAATCCTCATTACCTGCATTATTAGGTTCACCTGGATTCCAAGAGGTATAAGAATAAGTTTCTCCAGTAACCCATTTCCAGGTACCTTCAGTTACTTCGTCTGTTAGTCCAATCCATCCTGAAGGCCAAAGGTTGTATATGAAAGCATTTTCTCCTGAGGTTGTAACTGTAACTAAGTGTCCACCCATTGCTACACAGTTTGCTTTAGCATCTAACCAGTAAGCAGATCCAGTCGATCTATAATAAGAGTGACCATTATAGTTTTGCTGGTTTGTGAATCCAGTAATAGTTGAGTTTGTTCTTCTATAAAGCTTTACTGGAAAGTTCACTGCACCAGTTCCGTCAGCATTTCTTATATAGCCCGAATATGTAAACTGTGCCTCTACTAATAGAGGTAAACACATCAACACTAATATAATCAACTTTCTCATAGCAATAATCTTGTACCCATCATTACTGTGTAATTCAAAGTACTTTCACCAATTGCCCAAGCTCCA
>Ga0222712_10001482_pt1 | contig 28970 bp, 44 predicted proteins | sample C33_657DmetaG_FD_165043 | JGI IMG/M metagenome (GOLD analysis project Ga0222712, IMG submission 165043) | Estuarine water microbial communities from San Francisco Bay, California, United States - C33_657D | ecosystem: Environmental > Aquatic > Marine > Unclassified | place: USA: California... | reverse complement strand
ACTTCCTTCTGAATATTACTACTGAAGTCTTTGACGACTGGATGGATCAGGCAGACACTGATGATATTGACTATGCTTTGGAACTACTTGCTATGCATAAGTCAGAACTCGTCGTAGGATTGCTTGAGCTGAAGGATAATGTTGAAGATACGACTCAGGCTAATCAAGTTTTGAAAAAGTTCATGCTATGAGTTACATCAGTGAACTTGCTCGCGTACTTCGCGATAATGAATACATTAAAGTTTCTAAACAAGCCGTAGATGCTTATGTAAAGCCAATGGCTGATGACATCTATTCATGTCCTATTCGTAATCGACAAGGTCGTAGTTATGAAGAAGTTTATCGTAATTGTTCTAGAATTGCAGGCGAATTTGCGTTAGAATCGGTTCTATTAAGTGTTGGAGAATTATCGGAACGAAATCCTAACTTATGGAATCACCGCAATGAAGAAAGTTTTATGTATGATGTAGTCCATTATCGTCATCCAGATGTTTACAAACTAGAATTCAAACGCATGATTGGTAAGTGGTTTTCAATGAAGCAAACCCAAGTTGGTACGTTCAGAAAGCATGCTTTAAAGCTTAACGCTTTAGTAACTGGTTATGTTGATGAATTTCCAGATCACTATGGAATCAATTTTAGTCTAGTAATTAATCCAAAAACGTTTGATAACTACTGGACGCCTAGTCTTTATCGCAATGATAAAAAGGCTACTAATAATTATTATGATCATTTTACTGCTTCTAAACGTGGAGATTGTGTTATAATCAGAAGCATGGAAACTCGTACTAAAGAATATTACGATGATTTAAATTTTGTTAAAGAAGAGGAATAATATGAAAGAAGGAAAACAATTTAGTCGCGAATCAGCAAACATCCTGATGGAAGCTGCTCAACTTCAAGAACGCAAAGGCCAAGACTATCAGAATCCATTGAGTCGTGTACGCCAAGCTGATCACTATCCGCGTGGCGTTTATACTATTCTAGATACGATCAATGGTAAGATGCTTCGCATGTATTCAGTACTTGAAACTATGGAGCAAGGTGGTAAAGTTAATTTTGAATCAGTCGAAGACTCGGCGATTGATATGATTAACTATGCTTCATTCCTTGTTGCATATATGCGTGGCGATATTGATGGTCAAGAAATGGGTAAGGACATCTTTAATCGTCGTACTAGTAAAGCAACACATCCAACTACAGATTTGTATCCTACTAAATTCCGTATTGATGCGGTACCCCAAAAACGAAATACAATTGCCCAATTTGAAGGTGTAGTAGCACAGGAAGATGCAGTTGGAAAATATATTCCAACAGGGAGATTCGAAGAATGATGGGTGTTTCTAGACTGACTGTACATGATATTCGTACAGAATTTGCGCGGTTATATCGTGAAGGTAAGTTTGTAACTGATAAGTCTGGTGTCAAAACTATCGAGATCATGGGTGTTAGCTTTTGGGCTAATTCACCTCTTATCTTTGGTACAGTGAATGAAGATTACGTTCAACGAGAACTCGACTGGTATAAGTCTATGTCACTGAACGTAAATGATATTCCCGGTGGACCTCCTGCTATCTGGAAACAAGTGGCTGATAAAGATGGTTATATCAATTCTAATTATGGATGGTGTATCTATTCAGGCGAAAACAATAATCAGTTTCTTCATGTTGTAACTGAACTTGAAGATCGTCCAGATTCTCGTCGTGCAACTATGATTTACACACGTCCTACGATGTGGGGTGATCATAACAAGGCTGGTCGATCAGACTTCATGTGTACTAATACAGTTCAATACTTGATTCGTGACGGAAGAGTATATGCAGTTGTTAACATGAGAAGCAATGATGCATGGGCCGGTTATCGTAATGACTACGCATGGCAACTTTATGTACTAGAACAGGTAGTACAAGAACTATCTTATCGTGGAAAATTTTATAATCGAGGCGAGATCATATGGAACGCCGGTTCACTTCACATTTATGAGCGTCAGTTCTATCTTGTTGATCATTATGTTAAAACACGCGAATTGAGTATCACTAAGGAAGAATATGACAAACGCGAAGAATTGGCAAAGTCGTTATTTATCTCTGGCTAAAGAAGTTTCTACTTGGAGTAAAGATCCAAGTAGAAAGATTGGTGCAGTTGCAGTAGGTTCTAAAGGCCAGATTTTAGCACAAGGTTATAATGGGTTTCCGCGAGGAATACTAGATTCAATAGATAGATATGCTGATAGACCTACAAAGTATCGTCTTGTTGTTCATGCAGAAATGAATGTAATCTATAACGCAACATTCAATGGCGTATCACTAGATGGCGCTTCGCTATACGTATATGGTTTACCTATCTGCTCAGAATGCGCAAAGGGTATCATTCAAGTGGGAATTGAGAATGTAACAGTGATCACAGATGATGCCGTACCAGATATCTGGACAGAGTCATGGACTAATACATGTAGTATGTTTGATGAAACCGGTGTAAAATATGAATGGATTCAGTCTTAATTGTAAGGAATATTGAAATGAAACAAGAACTAGATGAAGCACTATGCGCTAAATATCCTTTGATATTTAAGAATCGTCATGCGCCAATGACTCACACTGCAATGTGCTGGGGTTTCGATTGCGGCAATGGATGGTATAATATCATTGACATATTGTGTTCTAAACTAACTTCAAAATATCAATACGCTAAAGATAGATACGAACACATAAAAGAATACTATGACACGAGTGGTAGTTGGCCTTGGAAAGATGGTAAGCCAATTACAGCTGAAGAAGTTGAAGAACGTCGTCTAGAAATGGAAAGACAAAAAGAATTAGTGCCTGTTGCATCTCAAGTAAAAGAAAAGTTTGGCGGACTTAGATTCTATGTTGAAGGTGGCACAGACGAGCACTATAATTATATTTCGTTTGCAGAGCATATGAGCTATCGTACCTGTGAACAATGTGGTTCTCCTGGTCGTACTTATTATCAAGGCTGGCACCGAACCGTATGCGATGCTCATGCCGATGAAATTTACGGAGAAGATGCTGCTGCAGAGCGAAATAAAACTGGAGAATGGAGCGAAGAAGAATGAAAGTCGCAATCATTATGGGACGCGGTATTGAAGGATGCGGTGTCACTAAATTTACTGTTGAGCAAACTAAATGGATGGCAAAGAATGGATACGACTTTGTTGTCTTCTCGTCTAAAGATAAATCGTGGACTCGCAAGAATGCCCATGATGTTTCGAACGTAGTACAATTGAAGTTTGCAAAGCCTGAAGAAACTAATAAGATGATCGAGGGTTGTAACAAGGCTGATGTAGTCATCATCAATAGTCTACCATCGGTAGGTCATAGTGAAGAATGTATTAATCAGTTTAAGAGAGCACTAGACGAAATTGTCAAACCAGTTGTTCTCATTCAACATGACCACTCATCTCTTTCAATCAAGCGCAATGCCGCAATCAATGAGTCTGTTAGAAAAGCTAGCATTCTTTTTGGCCATAGTACTAATAACGATTTCGCTAGGTATGTTTCCACAGTAACTGATGGCGGAGGTTTAGCTGGATTCCTTGAAGAAGATAAGTCTAAGACTATTCTTAACTTTCAACCAGGAATGGACTTCGATGCAGTGAGAGCTAAGTACTGGCTTGACATTGATCAGACTAGACCAAACGAACATAAATGGATTGGCCGTACCACAAGTTGGAAAGGCTATGTCCAAATGTTTAAGTTTCATAATGAATTCCTACGTCCTAATGGTTGTATTACTACGTTCGAAGGTATTGAAAAATCACCAGCGTATCTTGCCTTCAGAGAATTATCGGAGTTTCATGGTCACATTGCCGATGACATCAATACGATTAACATGCAGAAGGATCAACCAGCTTATGTGTTTGGTCCATATATAAACGAGCAGATGCTTTATCGTATGTCGGCATGTGGATTTGGATACCAATTATCAATCCTTGATGAACGATTCATTGAGCGTTCGATTGAATATACTCACTGCGAAGTTGCATGCACTGGCGTAGTTCCAGTCTTCCGTAAGAGTTATGGCGAACGTTGTACTCATCGTAAGTTTGGCGATAAGCTAATCAATTGCAAGGACAATGGTACCGTTTGGCTCGATGATAATGATATGCAACCAGCTTATGATTTAATTGCTAAGTTGTCTAAAGATCAGGTTATGCGAGATGAGTATCGTAATATGGCATTTGAATTTTATAAACAACACCAAGATTCTCAGCATACATTTGCAGAGATGATGCAAAAGATAAAAGATAACCTATGAAGCATGCCTTTATCGTACCACTTATTGGTGGACAAGCGCTCGGCCAAGCCGCCGCATTTGGAAGTAAACCAGACTATCTTCTTTCGTATAGTCCATTCAATTCTAATGATTCACATCTCGTAAATCATTACAAAGATGTTCCATACATCTTGCTAGATGAAGGTGGAAAGCATCCTCATTACGTTGACGTAGTTGGTACGACTTGTCCTTGCGCAGGTTTGTCGTCGCTTAGTGGATACGCCAGTTCAGATGCAGCAGCGAATGAATGGATGTATACTACCACAACATACGTGCTAGAACAAATTAAGCCGATGGTAATGTGGGGAGAGAATGCGCCAGGATTTGCAGGTAAGCTTGGTAAGCCTATCGTAGATAAACTACACGATATTGCTACACGTAATGGTTACACTATGTCTATCTATAGGACTAAGTCACTGTTGCACGGCGTTCCTCAGATCCGTGAAAGGTCTTTCTATTTCTTCTGGAAAGGTAAGACTGTTCCTTTGTTTAATTACTTTGATAAACCTCTCAATACAATCGAGAGTGTGTTCAATGGAGTATCTAAGAATGCTTCACAGCAAATAGTTACTAACGAGAAGATTCCAAGCAAGTGGGATCCTATGTATCGTTATGTTTTAGAAGAACTTGAAGGTGGTATCACTCATAAAGACTTCTATAATATTATCGAGAAAACCGATAATGCAATGGATTGGCTTGAGCGTAAAGGAAAGAAGTACGATGAGGTTGGTCAATGGATGAGGTCACAAGGTCTTGACCGAGCCGCAGAACGATGTGATAGAATCTTCACTAAGTTGCAAGGTGAGGGTAATATTATGCGAAGACTAACAACTGTTCCTAAGGGACATATTGGAGCATTCGTTGGTCACTATCCCAATTTGCTAACTCATCCCACTGAAGATAGATACCTAACCTATCGTGAAGCTATGAGTATCATGGGTTTACCAGAAGACTTTGAGCTTCTAAATCCATCAAGATATCTAAATCACGTATGCCAGAACGTTCCCGTAGGAACTGCTACAGACATGGCAAATGAGATAAAGGCATCTCTTGAAGGCAAGAGAGATAAGATTAATGCTAATCTCGTCTATCAGTTTAATGGCCAAAAGACCTATGAGATTCGAGATAAGGTAGACATACCAAGTCTTGAGTCCTTCTTCTAACAAATCGCCCTTCGGGGCGATTTTAGTTTTATAAATATAGTATAATATTATACATGGAGAAGTCATGACGGCTAATACTATATTATCTGATATTAATGAAATTTATACAGGATTCGTCCTTAACGGAAACAAGTGGTACGATAAGGACGCGCAAACTCAGTATAATAACCGTTGTAAAGAAGCTAAGCCAGATGAAGTGAGTGATGCTATCGGTAAAGCTGAAGCTATGGCTAAAGAATTTTTAATATGGGCTAAACAGAACGGGTATTCTAATTCAGTTAAAGGCGTATGGTGGACCGCTAGACCGGGTTCTATGTCGGCTGCGTTTGGAGCTCCAGTAGATCAAAAGAAAAACCCAACTGATATATTAATTCAATTTAGTAGTGGACCTAATAAAGGTTTCTTAGGATTATCTGCTAAAGCTACAAAGGGTAGTGGAGACATTGGATTTAAGAATCCAGGATTAGGTACAGTAGATCGTAATTTAGGAATTAAATTAGCAGATGAATATGATAATCAATTAAAACAAACTATTATAAAATTTAAGTTACCTCCAAGTGCTCAGGATCGTAAAAATTATATTAGAAATAATCCTGGTATTAAAAAGCATACAGAAGAAATTGGCGTTAAGATTCTAGCTGCAATGCGTGATGAATTATATACAAGACTAAAGAAATTTAATCAGAAAGACTTAATGAAGTATCTATTATCTGATTGGATGGACGCAGAAATATTAATTCCTCCTTACGTAAAAGTTACTGGTCAGGGAAGTAAACCTCCATATAAAGCAGTTGTTATGGATCCTACAGATAATGAAAAGCTTAGAGCCTTAAGTAAATACGAGATAAAATTAGAGATAGTTGGTAATGAATCTATTGGCGTAAAAGCTGGTGAAAAGAAAATAATGAAGATTCGTTTTAAGTTTGAATCAGAAAAAATGGCTTCATCAGTAAAATTATCTGGTGATCCTTGGTAAAAAGCCCTGTACAAATAATCAAATATGTGGTATAATAAAATAAATGCTAAATCTTAAACAGTTCATAAAAGAAGAAAAAAATACTCACATGGAACACGTTGAAGATCTCGTCTTCAACGAAGGTGTAACCGGTACGCGCAAAGCGATCGCATTCTTACAGTCTCTTCGAGACATGCTAGCCGGTCACAGCAAAAGCAAAATTACTGCAACGGTGAAGTGGGACGGAGCTCCTGCAATTTTTGCTGGTATAGATCCACGAGATGGAAAGTTCTTTATCGCTAAAAAAGGCGTATTCAATAAAGAACCTAAGATTTATAAAACAAACAAAGAAATTGATGCTGATACTTCTGGCGATTTAGCCGAGAAGTTTAAGACAGCACTAAAAGAATTCTCAAAGCTCGGTATAAAGTCAGGCGTATATCAAGGCGACTTGATGTTTACTAATGATAAGAAGACCGAGATCATCGATGGTGAGAAGTATATCACTTTCCATCCTAACACAATTGTATATGCAGTTCCATTTGATTCAGAGCTTGGCAAGAAAGTACGCTCTGCTAAGATAGGTGTTGTTTGGCATACTACATATACAGGTAATTCATTTGAGTCTATGACCGCTAGCTTTGGGAAGACGATCGTAGACAAATTTGCTACAGTTCCAACTATATGGATGGACGATGCAAATTATCATGATTATTCCGGTACTGCTACCTTCACAGCTGAAGAAACAAAGAAGGTGACAGACGTTCTGTCACGCGCTGGTAAGTTATTTGGCTCCATCAGCGCACCAACTTTAAATGGGATAAGCAACGATGAAGACTTACTACTTGCAGTTAAAACGTTCAACAATTCTAAGATTAAAAAGTCAGAACAAATTATTGATACTAAAGCCCATGTGCGTGAGTTATTCCACCATATCCATGACAAATACGAGAAAGAAATTGAAAAGCGATCAACTGTAGCCGGAAAGAAAGCACAAGAAGATAAGAGAAAAAAAATTCTAAACTTCTTTGCTCATCATGATCAGAATCAGATTGTAGCAATATTTGATTTAGTTAACGTGTTGGTTGAGGCTAAAGCAATGATCATAAATAAAATGAATCAAGCCGGACACATTAGTACTTTTCTTAGAACAGCAAATGGATTTAAGACAACTGGCGTAGAAGGTTTTGTTGCTATTGATCACCTCACTGGTGGAGCAGTTAAGATAGTAGATCGTATGGAATTCAGCAAAGCAAACTTCTCGGCTGACATCATTAAAGGTTGGCAGAGATGAACAGCGAGTTAAACGACTTTCTGAAACTTGTAGCAGAAGCAAAAGCTAAAGATCCAAAACATCAAGCGCTAAAGCAAGTTAAAGAAAATGCTAGAGCTGATCTCGATTCTTTGTTAATTCAATTAAGCCAAGTTAAAGCTACTGATCCTCAAGAAAAACTTATTAAAAAAGTTAAAGAGAATGTAGCTAAAGATGTTACAGCGATGCTCAGCGATTTGCAGAGTACACCACAGCCTGAGAAATTAACTGAAGCTGTAGAGTTTATAGAAGAGATAGTAGAACCCAAGACTCCTGAGCAAAGACAAGATGATGTTACAAAATACTTGTCAGCTCTTCCAAAAGATTCTCATAGTTTCCAACAGCCAATAGCTCCGGAAATATCAAATGAAATGAAAGCTGTCACAGATAAGCTTAAGTTTCTTGAACAATGGGTTGCTAAAATATCCGCGGCTGGTCCCGGTGGTGGAGCTGGAGACGTTATCAATCTCGATCACCAAACTAAATTGGTGATAACTCCAACGTACATGGTTAGTAGAAAAGATTACTACATTGGTGTTAACTACGCTGGAACAGTAACAATAACACTACCAGTAAACGTAAAGAATGGTAGATATGTTATTATTAAAGATGAGTCCGGACGTTGTTCTAAGTTTCCTATTATCGTTCAAGGAAACGTTGATAATGATCCGGGCGGATTTATTCTAAGGATAGATAATGGTGGAATTCAAATGATTTATAGAGATGGATGGAGAATAGTATGACGTATTTGTTTCAAGAAGAACAAAACATTGATGCGTTTGGTCGTGGGCGCGTTAGTATGCCATATACACTTGGCGATTATAAACACCTATACGGTTTAGATCCAAACTTTATTGACTATTCTGTTAGTGGTGGCGCAGTCGCTTTCCAAGAAAATAAAACATGTGCTAGATTGTCGACTACATCTAACTCATCAAGTAGAATTGTTCATCAAACAAAATTCTATCATCACTACATGCCCGGAAAGAGTCAAGTAATTCTTTCTAGTTTTAATTTTTATACAGCCACTGCCAACACAATCAAACGTACTGGTTACTTCGATGATAATGATGGTATATTCTTAGAGCAAGCAGGAGATGGAACACTATCTTGGGTGATTAGAAGTTTTGTAACAGGTGCTCCAGTAGAAAGACGATTTACACAAAGTCAGTGGAATAAAGATCAGTGCGACGGTACAGGACCTAGCGCATTTAATATTGATATAACGAAAACACAGTTAGCTTGGATTGACTTTCAATGGTTAGGTGTTGGTCGAGTTCGCTGCGGTTTTGTTCACGATGGCGAGTATGTATTTGCGCATGAGTTTAACAATAGTAATAATCTTGCTACTGTCTATATGAGTAATCCAAACTTACCAGTTCGTTGTGAGTTAGTAAACACTGGCACTACAGCAGGCGCTTATTTCGATCAGATCTGTTCAACAGTATTATCGGAGGGTGGTTATGTTGAAGCAGGTCAAGATTGGGCAGTTTCAAATACACCAAGACTTCTTACTTCTGGTTCAACATCACCAATCATGGCTATTCGTCTAAAGAATACATTTAGAAGTTACAAGAATAGAATGATTGTTCGTATGGGCAACCTTAACATGTTCAGTGATGGCGAGAACATTAAGTGGCGTCTAATTAAATTATCAAATACAAGTCAACTAACAGAAACAACATGGACTGATGTTGACGCCGATAGTGGTGTTCAATATAATGTAGACGCCACGGAGTTCACTGGTGGTGACGAAATCGACAATGGTTGGGTTGGTGCTTCTACGCAAGGTAGCCAAAAGGCTGGTGGATCGCCAGGATCTAACTTACCATCTTCTGCCAAGAAGAACTATATAGTTCAAAATTACGATTCTACAGATTCGGAGATTTATGTTGTTGTAGCAACAAATCTTGGAGCACAGAACACCAACGTTGGTGTTGGAATGCAATGGCGAGAAATTTACTAATACCAAGGAAAATAAAATGCTAAACTTTTCAGAATATATTAAAGAAGGCAAGCGTGGATTGTGGGATAACATTCATGCCAAGCGTAAAAGAATTAAATCTGGTTCCGGTGAACGCATGCGCAAACCTGGTAGCAAAGGTGCACCTACAGATGCAGACTTTAAAGCTGCTAATGAAGAAACTGAACTAGACGAAGTTTCTAATGATTATTTTGCTCGTCGTAAGCGAGAAGAGGATATTATTAGTGGCAAGAAACCTGTTCGTAAGAAAGCTCCTGCTCAAACTAGTGATTATCAAAATCGTCGTAATAAAGAAAAAGCAAATGAAGAATTATCTGCTGATGAGCAATTTGATCTTATTGAAGAAGTCATAGAACAACTAGCCGAAGAAAATGGAATTAATTCAGAAACTATATGGGAAACTCTTGAATCAATAGATGATGCTGAACTTCTCGAATATGCCATTGATGCTAAAGGACATAAATCTTCTGAAGGTGGTCTAACGCAAAAAGGCGTTGATGCTTATAATAGGAAGACTGGTGGTAATCTGCAAACTGCAGTAACTACTAAACCTTCAAAGCTTAAACCTGGAAGTAAAGCCGCTAATCGCCGTAAGTCTTTCTGTGCTCGTATGGGTGGTATGAAGAAGCGTTTAACTTCCGCTAAGACTGCGCGTGATCCAGATTCACGAATTAATAAGGCACTTAGAAAGTGGAACTGCTAATGTTATCGTTTAAAGATTTTATTCAAGAAGAAAATAACATTGGTTACGAAGGAACGGATAAGCTTACCCTACATCGTAAAAAGATGACACCTGGTGAATTGCCGGTAACTCCAAAAATGTTACCGGATTACGAAGACCAAGAACATAAAAAGAATAAATAAGTAGTACAATTCAATAATTGATGGAGCATATGAAAAAATATAGACAACTCATTAAGGAGTTGCCCTCTAAAAAAGTAGTATTTGCATTTGGCAGATTTCAACCTCCCACTACAGGGCATGAATTACTAGTCAATGCAGTTAAAAAGATCGCCATCGCACAGAAGGCAGATCACGTCATATTCGCTTCACGTACTCACGATAAAAAATCAAATCCTCTTCCAGTAGATCGTAAGGTATATTACCTTAAGAGAATGTTTCCTAAGACTAATTTCGTTGCAGCAAACGAACAAGTACGTACATTCATGGAAGCAGCGGCAATGCTATCTAAGAAGTATAAAAACCTTGTTATGGTTGCAGGGTCAGATAGAATTGCAGAATACACTCAGTTACTAAACAAGTATAACGGAAAAAACTTTACCTTTGATACGATAGAAGTTGTATCTGCAGGTGAACGTGATCCAGATTCGGATAGTGCATCAGGCATGTCTGGTACTAAGATGAGAGAGGCCGCTAAGAAAGGAGATTATAATCTCTTTAAGAAAGGTCTACCACATACCATGACCGAGTTAGATGGCAAACGTCTTATGAATGATATTCGTGAAGGCATGGGTGTTGAGCCAGTTAAAGAACAAGTTAAGTTTGAAACGAATGAATTACGTGAACTATATTTTGCTGGCAAAATCTTTAACATTGGAGATAAAGTATCTGATGGAAAGAACGTATTTGAGATAGTTGATCGAGGATCTAATTATCTTACAGTAGTTGATAAGTTAGGTGATCTCAGTAAGAAATGGTTGAGTGATGCTCAACCGATAGATATTGAAGAAGATATTAGACCTGGTCCTACGCCAACAGAGATCTCCTATAAGGGTTACACTACTAAGAACTTTCATCATTCTGCTGATGCGGCCAAAGCATTCCAAGATACTATTGAACGCGCAACCACGCACAAACATGATCCCATTGCAGTATTGAATGCACTTAAAGCAACTGATATTTACATGGGATTAAACGATAAGCATTTAACTGGTGAAAAATTTACTAATGCCGAAAAGGATGTATGGATTGCAGCTCATGAAAAAGCTCGTGAAAGCCTAAACAAGGTTGGTGAATTTATGCATCACGAAGACTATTGGCACATGCATCAACACGAGTTAGAAGGCGTTTTAATAGATTATGAAAATTCAGGCAAAGATGAAGCCTTCGGCGAAGAAGTACAACAAGGATTACAAGAAATGAAATTCTCACCAGCAGATAAGATTAAGGTTGCTCGAATAGTTGCATCTTCTCTAGGAGTAATGGATGTAGATGAGAAGAGTGGACCAGAGAACATGGTTAATCAGGGATTACGTGCAGTAAAAAATAAACGTCTTACTCCCGAAGCATGGTCTATTATTAGCAATATGCTAAAGATGGCGGCCGATGCAGGCATTAAGTATGATCATAAGATTGTTGCTGGTAAAGTAGCAGAACAAGTTTCTGTTAAGAATATCGTAAAAGACAATGAGTCTGATCAAGAAGCAGAACATTCTCAAGATCCAGAACATAAGAAAGTTGGTTCATCACTTGGAGGAAGAACCGATAGCCATCGTAGAATGAAAATTAAACATAAACTTGGCGAAGCTTCTCTTGGTACAGAAGATGATATGGATATAGATGGTGACGATGGTGTTGGAGAATCGGGATTCTTAGATAAAGATATCGATGATATGATTGGTGGTATGACTGATGACGATTATCTCGAAGCATATGACGACGAAGAACTAGCAATTATCGATGATGAAACCGGCGAGCATATCATCGATATTAAAGAAGAAGTCATTATGGAAGTTCTTTCGCGTAGTGAAAGAATTAAAGCGAAGATGAGATTTGCAAAGACGCAAGCTAAGCGCGAGCGTAGACAAAAGATTGCATTAAAGATGCGCTCTAGTAATAAGGTAATTAATAATAGAGCACGTAGACTTGCAGTTAATCTAATGAAACAGAGATTAGCAAGAAAGCCTCTAAGCAAATTATCAGTAGCGGAAAAGGAAAGAATTGAACGTACAATTCAAAAAAGAAAAGTTGTACTTAATAGAATTGCTATGAAGCTAGTACCAAGAGTACGCAAAGTAGAGAATGATCGTTTAACACACAAAACATACACTAAATAATTGGAATTAAAATGGATGAATTAAGATTATCACTAAAGAATTGTCTTGCAAATACATTTGTCATGTACTTCAAGGCTCAGGCATTTCACTGGAACGTTGAAGGAATTCACTTCAGCCAGTATCATGATTTCTTTGCTGATCTATACGAGGACCTATATGGCGCTGTAGATCCACTCGCAGAGAATCTTAGAAAGCTTGGAGAGTACGCTCCACCAAGTTTAACAGAATTATATACAAGTTCAACATTAACCGAAAACTCGTTAATTGTTGGAGATAACGTAAAACAAATGCTAAATAGTTTAGTAGCTGACAACAATGAAGTTATTGATTGTCTAAACAAAACATTTGTACTTGCAACAGATTCTAATGAGCAAGGTTTAGCAGATTTTATTGCTCAAAGAATCGATACTCATAAGAAACACGCGTGGATGTTAACTTCATCCTTGAAGGGAAATTAAATGTCTGTTATAAAAAAAATATTAGAAAAACGTATGACTCAAAAGGATGTCAAACAGGGCATCGGTATCGCCAACGACAAGCGTTATGCTGGTGGAAATATGACAGGTGCTACTAAAGCTATGGATAAACTAAAGCCCGGTTTATCTGATCATCCCGCAGTACAGAAAGCTCTTCGTAAGGCAAATGAAGAGATTGAACTAGATGAAGCAGTAACTGTCAAGAAAGATAAGTATAGCTGGGGTAAAATGATTACTGTTCATCATGGATCTGAAAACTCTTATCCATTACACCCAGAACATCAAGCTGCTATTAAGAAATTAAAAGATGGTGAACATACTTCTTTTAAAGATGAAACTAATCGTACAGTAACTGCTCATCGTGAAGGCGATAAAGTTCACTTATCCGGTAAGGGTTCTAATAAGAAAACTACAGTAGCTCATAGCCACTTCAATGAAGAGGCGGAACAAGATACCGCTGACTATAAAGTAGACAAACAAGGACGCAAGCACAGAGCACACAAAATCATCTTCAACAAGGGAGAGGAAGAAATGAAGGAAGAAAAGAAAACTTATAAAACATTCATCGAACAACACACTCTTCCTCTTACAGAAGAACAACTTGACGAGATTGTTTCTGAGTTACAAGAAGTTCTAGGTAAAGATGCTAAAGCAGGAGATTGGATTAGCGACTTCGTTAAGTCTGATAATCCAAAGTTTGAGGGTAAGTCTAAAGAGAAGCGTAAAGAAATGGCTCTCGCAGCTTACTATGCTAAGCAACGTAATGAAGAAGTTGCTGCTAAAACTGACGATAAATTTCTAGCATATCTTGCTCAGCGCAAAGCCGAAAGAGATAAAAAGAAAGAAGGCGAAATGAAAGAAGAACTTAAAGGTAACCAGCACAAGCTTGACAAGAATAAGAATGGTAAGCTCGACAAGCACGACTTCAAACTTCTTCGTAAAGAAGAAGCCGAACAGATGGATGAAACTCTTTGGCCAGGAACACCAGAATACAAAAAGAAATTTGATACTGATCGTGTAACTGGTGCTGGCGCTCGTCATGACATCAAGAAAACTTCCACTGGTGTTATTGCAACACGTAGATTTGCCGATAATGATACAGCTGAGAAAGCAAAGGATGAACCAAAGCGTGGAAGAGGACGTCCAAAGAAGGATAAGTTTGCCGAAGCTGTAGAGTTCCTAATTGCATTAGACGAAGAAACTTTTGACTCTCTAATGGAAGAAGGATTTGATTCTTTTATGGAAGAGTTCGAACAACTAGACGAAATAAGCAAGGCAACTCTAGGTTCTTACGTTAAGAAAGCTAGTAGAGACGCAGTAGTTACACGTAAAATTGGAGCAGACTTTGAAAATATGGCTGATAAAGCTAGAAAGCCTTCTTCAAAGTCTGCAGCAACTGATCTTGCAGATAAATGGAAAGCAAAATCTTTTAAACGCTCAGCAAACATCAACAAAGCAGTTGATCGCTTAACAAAATAAACAAAGGAGAAAAACCATGCCACTATGGGGAAAAACAGACGCTACTGAAAGCAAGCCAAAATATTTGAGCACTGCCGATGCAGCAAAAGCAGTATTCGTTTCTGCAGAAGAAGCTGCACTAGCAACTAACAAAGGCAAGGGTATCCTTGGCGCAGGTTGGTGGTTAGTCGATGAATATAAGGGTTCTAATGGTGAATCACGTTATAAATCTGAGTTGCTAGTTGCAATGTCAGTTGCTAACGCAACATCGGGTGATGCAGCCGATGATACTATCGTTGCTGATACCGAAGTATCTATCACTATTAGCGTACAACCAGCTAACCAGACAACTGTTACTGGTGGAGCAACTTTCGGTGTTACCGCAACAGCTTCTACGGGTTCAGCGACTTATCAATGGCAAAAGCGTGTTTCTTCTACAGCACGTTGGGCTAACGTTTCTGGTGCAACCAATGCAACGATTGTTCTAACAGGACAAGTTCTTGCTGATAGCGGTTCACAATATCGTGTAGTAGTATCTTCTACAACTGGTGCAGTTAAGGTTAATTCCGACGCAGCAACGTTGACATTCGGTACCTAATTATAGGGACTTCGGTCCCTACTTATTATGAAATTGAATGATGATAGTTTTCTCTTGTATGCTATGCATCACTATGATAATCCGCAGTGTCATAGTATACAAGAATTTGAAGAAGATCTAAAGAGATTCTTATATCTTAAGAAGTTATTTTCAAGATATAAGAGCAGTCAAGAACTCAGAGAAAGACTAATTCTTAATCATATTATTGTTCTTTATAATTTATTCGGTGATGCTCTCACTAAAATGTTATTCACGAAGATAGATGAAGAGGATTGGCCGATATTAATTACTTTCTTAGTGTATCTTAATAGAATGCCTGATGAAATAGAAGATTATGGAATTAAGTTGTCTGACATAACACTAGACAAAAATGTAGTAATTGCTTTAAGGAAACTTTAATGGCTGGTAGAATTGTTAACAATCTTATAGCTTTTAAGATTTTATATATGCTCGTTACTCCTTTCGAGAAAACAGAAGCATACAAGTATGGCATCATCGATAAGGATGGTAAGCCTCTTAAGAAGACGCGCGATCTTAAAACCGAAGATGAAAAAGATTCTTATACACAACTTGATAAATTAGTGTTTTCTTTAAAGCGTATTCTTGCTAAACTTCCTGGTGGCGATAATAGACTTAAAAGTTTAGTCGCAGCATATTGGCTTATTAAAGAGTCATATATTAATGGAAAAAAGATAACTCAAGGTGAATTACAGGAAACGATTAATATTCTAGAAAACAACAATATCACTTTAGTTGAAGAAGAGATTCTCATAGAAAAATTTATGAGAGTATACGAGGATGGTGTAGCAAATACTACTGGTACTGCAACTTCAACAGACCAAGCTGCAATAAGACTAAATAAAAAAGGTAAACCTATATCTGGAATTATGGGAGTTCCTGATTATATGGTTCGTAGAAAAAAGAACTTACAGGTGGGGCAATGAAAACATTTAAAGAATTTATTCTAGAAAATCCAGCTCTTATTGCACTTGGTTCTGTAGCTGGACGAGCATTAGCAAGCGCAGTTGGTCGTAAACTTGCTGGTTCAAAAGATAAAACGGTTAAAAAAGAAGAAGCTTCGCCTATGATTAAAGCTCCAGCCAATGAATTTGGTAAAAAAGAAGATGCATTTTCGCACGCTAAAGAACATGGCGGAAAAGTATTTAAGAAAACTTTTATTCATCCTACCAGCGGACAGAAAAACGTAAGCTACATCGTTAAAAAATAATGTGGATTCTTAGCTTTCTTCCTAACTGGATCTTTTATGGTATACTTCTTGTAGGAGTACTGGGACTAACTGTTACATATTTTTTACGACTGATTCCCATTCCTGCAATTTATATGTATAAGACACCAATACAATTGGTGTCTATTGTGTTAATAGCATTTGGTGTTTATATGTCAGGTGCAATTTCGAATGAAGAGGCGTGGCAAGCTAGAGTAAAAGAGTTAGAGGTAAAACTTGCAGCAGCAGAAGCAGAAGGCGCAAAAGAAACAGTTAAGATTGTTGAGAAAGTTGTTACTCAACAAAGAATAATAAGAGAAAAGGGTGAAGAAGTAATACGATACGTTGATCGTGAGGTTGTTAAGTTTGATACTAGGTTTGCAGCTGGTGGCGAATGTGAAATACCTAAAGAGTTTATAAAATCTCTAAACATTGCTGCGCAATCTTCTCAAAGTGGTACAGAGAGTAAGAAATGAAATATATAATTTTAATTGCAGCGTTTATTCTTAGCGGCTGTGCAGTTTCTGTTCCAGTTAAAGCTAAGTTTCCAGTTATGCCTGAAACTCTAATGGTGAAATGCCCACAATTAGAGCAAATGTCAGAAAGTGCAAAATTAAGTGATATAAGTAGAATTGTTTCTAAAAACTATACTACCTATTATGAATGTGCAATAAAGCATGATGCGATAGTAGAATGGTATAACGTACAAAAACGAATTTATGAAAGTGTAAAATAATGGAACTAACTAAAGATCAACTTAAACAACTATTACCAAAGAATCCTTATATTGATCATTGGCATAAGGCTTTATCACAATTACTTCCAGACTATGAGATTAATACTGCAAAACGCATTGCAGCTTTTATCGCGCAATGTTCTCACGAGTCTGCTGGATTTACAGCGCTAAAAGAAAATCTAAACTATAAAGCAGCGACTCTACGTAAAATATTTCCAAAATATTTTCCCGATGATGCTACAGCAAATGCATATGCAAATCGTCCAGATAAACAACAAGCCATAGCTAATAAAGTATATGGCAATCGTATGGGAAATGGACCAGAAGAATCGGGCGACGGATGGCGTTATTGCGGCCGTGGATTGATTCAACTTACTGGTAAGCAGAACTACACTTGGTTTGCAGCTTCGCTTGGAATTCCAGTTGAAGAAGCTTCAGAATATCTTCAAACATTTGAAGGTGCTGCCCAATCTGCGTGTTGGTTCTGGGAGACGAATAAATTAAATCAATGGGCTGATGCAGGTGATATGGTAACGCTAACAAAAAGAATTAATGGTGGTACTATTGGATTAGATGATCGTATCAAACACTATGAGCATGCTCTTCATGTTTTAGGAGATTGATATGAATGATCTTAAACTAGGTAAGTGGTTATTAGTTTTACTTTTAATGCCAATTGCCCTAGCAATTTTTGCTGGTGATAGATTTCGTTATCCTTGTCAAGATCCTAAGAATTGGGATAAAGAAATTTGTAAATTACCAACGTGTGATGTAACCCGCACATGTCCTCAACATATATTCAAAGGGCAGCGTGATCCAAGATTAGGACCTATAGATGAAAATGCTCAAGCACCTGTTCAGCAAGCCAAAGGAGTTAGCTGTGGAAAATAAATCATTTATGTATAGCGAAGAACAACTAATGGCTCGCCTAAAGTTCTTTATTGGTATATGTCTCGCTCTTACACTTACCGGAATCGTATTCGTTGTTTTATATTCTCTTATATTTGTAACACAACCTCTTAATGCGATATCTCCAATTGATCAAAAGTTTTTTGAGTTGATTGTACCTATTGCTACATTCTTAACAGGCACACTATCAGGTATTATGCTTGCTGGTACTTCTAAGGAAGACAAAGAAGCAATGTTACAAGCTCAAAAGCAGGCTAATGAGAATTTTGCAGAGACAAAAAAGGCAATGACTGCTCCACCTGCTCCACCTAAAAAAGAACCAGCATATGATTTCTCTTTACCTGGCGTTCCTCAAAGCGTAGCAATGCCGATTGCCGGTTATGGTGGTAAGTTAGCACCTCCAGCAGCACCACAGCCAGAGTTATAATATGTGGTCTATAGTACATTCAATGCTGAAGGACGGCGATGACGATACTCTTAGCAGTAAGAGAGTAGTTACCCTTCTTGCATTCATTTTATGTGCTATAGCATTTATGGCAAATTTATTTTGGAAATTTGAAGTTAAAGAATTTATGTTTGAAAGCATGATATATCTAGCAATGACCGGTCTTGGCGTTACAGTCGCAGAGCGATTTGCGCCTAAAGCAAATAAAAAGGAACAAAAATGAAAAAATTACTAGCACTCGCTTTAATGTCTCTTGCGCTTTCTGTTCAAGCAGCTGAAACTAAAAAAGTCTGTATCGATAAAATCGGTAAAGATGGAAAAGTAGTTATGGGTAAGGATGGAAAGCCTACTCAAGAATGTAAAGAAATGAAAGTTCATAAAAAATTAGAAGGAACAAAAGTTCCAGAGAAAAAATAATGCGACCGGTGGGAATAGTCTCAACTAGTACCACCGCAGTTCCATTACAGGAAACCAAGGCTATGGATATGCCAGAAAGAATCGCAAAATTGGAAGCACAAGTCGAAGCAATTAAAGATGATGTTGCTGAATTAAAGAGTGACGTCAAAGAAATCCATTCGCGCATTACTACTGGTAATCGTGAGATTATGCAAAAGATTGATGAAAAGATTGATCATCTTGCTAAATCTGACAGCGAGCAGCATGCGTCAATGACTAAATCTATTAATGACATGAAAGAAAGAGTTGATATTCTAGAACGCTGGCGTTATATGATTGTTGGTGGTGCTATAGCACTCGGTTATCTTATCTCTCACATAGAACTTTTTAGTAAAATACTGAAATAAAAATTGTACTAAATCTCACGTTTAATATATAATCAACCAGGTGACTATATATTAAACGGAGATCTCGGTGCAAGTTAAATTAATTTCTTTTTCGAAACCTTCTAAAGAGCTTATATCTGAAGGTCTTTATGATGTACAAGAACTCATTGCCTTTTGTGCTCGAGTATCAAATCCTTCCAATCAATTTAATACAGAAACATCAGAAAAGCTAATCAATTATTTGGTTAAGCACCAGCACTGGTCACCCCTAGAAATGGTGTCAGCATGCCTTGAAATACAAACTACGAGAGACATAGCACGTCAAATGTTACGTCATCGTAGTTTTTCATTTCAAGAATTCTCTCAACGATATGCAGATCCTACTAAAGATCTGAATTTCGTTCTTAGAGAACCTCGTTACCAAGATAATAAGAATCGACAGAATAGTGTAGATTTTGATCTTAGTAATGATAAAGATAGATTCATTGCATACCAATGGGAGAATATGCAAAAGCGTGTTATTGAAGAAGCAAAAAGCGCATATCAGTGGGCCATAGATAATGGTATTGCCAAAGAACAAGCTCGAGCAGTTCTTCCGGAAGGTAATACAGTCAGTCGCCTATATATGAATGGAACACTTAGAAGCTGGGTACATTTTATCCAACTACGCTCAGGTAATGGCACACAAAAAGAACATAGACTTGTTGCACTAGAATGTGCTAAGGTTATTGCGGAAGTATTTCCCCTAGCCAATAATTACGTAACTCAATAAGAAGGAAAAATATGGATGACGTCGTACACGGCATCAAGGTGGATTATACACGCGATAATCTATTTGATGAACTCGGTAAAATTAGACTTAAAGAAAGTTACATGAAGGATGATGAACAATCTCCTCAAGAAAGATTCGCATATGTTTCGAGTATTTTTGGTAGTAATCCAGATCATGCTCAGCGTCTGTATAATTACTCCAGTAATCATTGGCTTAGTTATTCTACTCCCATACTATCTTTTGGTCGTTCTAAGCGCGGCCTTCCTATCTCTTGTTTTCTTAACTTTATCGAAGATACTGCGGAGGGACTAGTTGACAATCTATCTGAAACGAATTGGCTCTCAATGTTGGGAGGTGGTGTCGGCATCGGCTTTGGTATTCGCTCAGCGGATGATAAATCTACTGGAGTTATGCCTCACCTTAAAATGTATGATGCATCATCTCTCGCTTATCGACAAGGTAGGACTCGTCGTGGCAGTTATGCTGCATACCTCGATATTTCTCACCCTGATATTATCCCATTTCTTGAGATGAGGAAACCCACTGGCGATCAAAATATGCGTACTTTGAATTTACATCATGGAATCAATATTCCAGATAAATTCATGGAAATTATAGAACACTGCATGATTGATCCTGATGCAAGTGACGATTGGGAACTTATTGATCCAGCAAGCAATGAAGTGCGTGAAGTCGTATCGGCTAAACACTTATGGCAGCAAATCCTAGAATTGCGAATGATGACAGGTGAGCCATACATTCACTTCATCGATGAGTCTAATCGCAAGCTTCCACAATGGCTTAAGGATAAGGGACTTAGAGTTAATCAAAGCAATCTTTGCTCAGAGATTATCCTTCCCACTAATGAAGAGCGTACAGCAGTATGCTGTTTATCGTCTTTGAATTTGGAGTACTACGATGATTGGAAAGATGACAAACTTTTTCTTAAAGACGTCGCTGAGATGCTCGATAACGTTCTTCAGTACTTCATTGATAATGCTCCTGACAGCATATCACGTGCAAGATACTCTGCTTCTATGGAACGCTCTATTGGTATTGGTGCCCTCGGTTTTCATGCTCTTCTTCAGAAGAACGGCATCGCCTGGGAATCCGTGGTCGCAAAGTCATTAAACAATAGGATTTTTAGAAATGTTCGTACAAAGCTGGATGAAGCGAATAAGAGTCTTGCAATGGAAAGAGGTGAGGCTCCTGACGCTAAAGGTACTGGCAATCGTTTCAGCCATCTTATGGCAATTGCTCCCAATGCTTCATCTTCCATTCTTATGGGCAATACCTCTCCTAGTATTGAACCTTATCGGGCTAACGCTTATCGCCAAGACACTCTATCAGGCTCTCACCTAAATAAGAATCGCTGGTTAGATAAAGTTATTCAGAAGCATCTGGCAGGTGATGGTGAGACGATATCAACAAATGATTATAATGATATTTGGTCTTCAATTATTGCCAATGATGGTTCTGTGCAACACTTAACATGGATGGATGAGCATACCAAGGAAGTATTTAAGACTTCTATGGAGATCGATCAACGATGGGTTATTGAACATGCTGCTGATAGACAAGAATATATAGATCAAGCACAATCACTGAATGTGTTCTTCCGACCAGATTCGCATATTAAATATATTCACAGTGTTCATTTTCTAGCATGGAAGAAAAAGCTCAAGACATTATATTATTGCCGTTCAGAAAAGATTGGAAAAGCTGATAAGGTTGCAAAGAAAGTAGAAAGAGAAATCATTAAAGAACTTGACATGGCTGCAATTGCTCAAGGTAACGATTGTATTGCATGTGAGGGATAATGAAGTACTGGAAGATATGGGCCAGAGCTACTGGTCATTTAATGGGACAAGATGATAAGGATAGACCAGATGTTCCTATCCTTACACTTAAAGAAGCTCACGTAGCTTTAGCACTAAAAACATTTTGGGTTATAATACATGTTATCACATGTTTCTTTATTATAGCCAATACTATAAGGCACTGGTAAATGAAAATCGTATTCAAATTTCAAGCATCATGGTGTGGGCCATGTAAAGCTCTTTCGGAAGTTGTCAAGAATGCCGATGATCTTGATACTGAGTTTATCGAAATTGACATAGATGACAACATGGAGATGGCGAAACAGTTTAATATAAGAACTGTTCCTACACTCGTAATGATGTCGGGTCGTACAGAAGAGTCAACAGAAGTTAAAAGAATTACCGGGTCTTTAACACAAGAACAATTAAGAGAGTTTATAAATGGTTAAAGAAAAAAGTAATCTTCTATCAGATCGTAATACGTTCAAACCATTTAACTATCCTTGGGCGTATGATGCTTGGTTAAAGCATGAACAAAGTCATTGGTTGCATACCGAAGTGCCAATGGCGGAAGACGTAAAAGATTGGAAAAAGAAACTCACTAATGAAGAAAAGAAGTTTCTTACGCACATCTTTAGGTTCTTTACTCAAGGTGATATCGATGTAGCAGGTGGTTATGTTCGCAATTATCTACCTTACTTTCCTCAACCTGAAGTAAGAATGATGCTACTTGGATTCGCAGCTCGTGAAGCTCTGCACATTGCAGCGTATTCTCACTTGATTGAAACTCTTGGTTTGCCTGATACTACCTACAATGAATTCTTATCTTATCAGGAAATGAGAGATAAGCACGATTATATTATGGATGTATCTTCTAAGAATACAACGATCGAGTCTACAGCAACACATATTGCAGTATTCTCAGCATTCACTGAAGGTATGCAATTGTTTAGTTCATTCATCATGTTATTGAACTTTCCTCGTCATGGCAAGATGAAAGGCATGGGTCAGATCGTCACGTGGTCTATTGTAGACGAAACTCAACACACTGAGTCTATGATTAAGTTATTTAAAGAATACATCAAAGAAAATCCAGAGATTTGGAATGACTCACTTAAAGGTAAGATATATACCATTGCTGAGAAGATGGTAGAACTTGAAGATAAGTTTATCGATCTTGCATTTGCTATGGGGCCAATGCAAGATCTATCGCCTGAAGATGTTAAACACTATATTCGCTACATTGCTGATCGTCGTTTGATTAGTCTTGGAATGAAGGGTATCTTTAAAGTTAAAAAGAATCCTTTACCTTGGGTAGAGGAAATGATTAATGCACCGATTCATGGCAACTTCTTTGAGAACCGCGTAACTGATTATGCTAAAGGCGCTCTTGGAGGTTCATGGAACGATGTTTGGGGAAAAGCTGCATAATGTTAGAAACTATATGTGAAACAATGGTTGAGGCATATCGCCGAAATTGGATTACTAGTCGCGATGGAAATGCTTCTATTCGTCATCATGATCGCGATCATTTCTATGTTACTCCATCTGGCGTAAGAAAGCAAACTTTGCAACCCGATCAATTCAAAAAGATCAGCATTCATGGACTATTGTGGCAAGAAGAATTTTATACAGATATTAGCGCCAACCTAAAACCCAGTGGAGAGATTCCTCTACACTTTGGTTTACAGCGAACAATGGGGCAACACAGTAACGATGTTCGTGTTGTTATGCACTTCCATCCTACTTATTGTGTTGCTGCTATGCATGCTGGTATTGATCTTAGTACAATTGTTAATGACTTTCCAGAATTGAGCAGATACACTCGAGTGGCAGCAAATGTTCTTGATGTTCCGCCAATTAGTCAAGAACTGGCGGATGAATGTCATAAAAATTTAAAGTTAGATGACTACGGTAACATTTCTTATGATATTGTAGGTATCAAAGGACATGGAGTTGTAGCAATTGATTCATCTCCATGGAGAGCATTCGAGCATATAGAAAGATTAGAACATATTTGTCAAATCGTATTGGCATCAGGAAAAACATGGCGCATATAGTAGCAAATCTACCACCCATTAAGTGTTATGTTCGTAGAGAGTTTCTTTACGACTTTGAAAAAGGTCATGATGAATTAGAACCATGCTGGTGGGTAAGTATTAAATCGTTAAGAGGTCAAGCATTTCGCATTGAATCTTATCTCAATAATTATGGTGCTTTATATGATAAGTTACCATTACACGCCTATTGCTGGAAACCTATCGAAGGAGAACCTCTTCCTCTAGATTACTTGCAACTTTGGGATAGTCTTTCTTACGATATAACTGTTATAAAGAAAGCGCAACTTCAATCAATGAGGTGTAAATTCAAACTTAAAAATGGAGATTGGATGTATGGTGTTTATCTTTTTACAGTTGATTCTGCTCATCCTGACTTTAACATTCTTGATACGGGGTTTTCTGAAGATGTCGAGGATCACAAGTCTTATAATTTCATTCAGTGTGATAATGGGCAGTTTGCTGCTCAGCCAAATAATCGTTTAATCATATTAGAACCAAGTAGCAATCCAAAAGAATTAAAACAACCAGATTTTAGAGTTGCAACAAAACGATGGTCTGTTGAGACAGACTCTAAGTGGGCGTTAGGTGACACTAATACTGTAATGTATGAAAAGGTAAAATAATGGCATTAAAACATTTCGATTGCGATAATTGTGGAGCCCACGGAAAAATTACATTTAAAGCTGATGATGAGTTTAGAACATCTGATATAGCATATTGTCCTTTCTGCGGAAGTGATATATTTGAAGAAGAGGAGTACGAAGATGACGAAGAAGATCAATAAGGTAACAATCTACTATGACGATGGAACACACGAAGAAATTAAAACTGGCGTTTCTGATACACAGAATCAACAGAATAAAACACCAACTCCGTGGTATGATATGAGACCTGATTATTATCAGATCAAAGAATACGATGTTAAAAAAGAAACATGGCCAGGATATTGGCAATCGCCATTCGTAGTAACATGCGAAAATGCTAGTGCATCTAGTACCTATAAGATTACTAGTACGGGTAACGCAGGACTAGATTATAAATATACCATTACAAGCACTGGTAATGGTAATGTGGATTTATCAAAATAAAGAGTTTACTGAAGATCAGATAGAGAAACATATAGGATTCGTCTATCTGATTACAAATACGAATAGCGGCAGAAAGTACATAGGTAAAAAACTCTTCTGGTTTTCAAAGACTAAAACCGTAAAAGGTAAAAAGAAGAAAGAAAAGGTACTATCTGACTGGCAATCATATTGGTCTTCTTCGGAAGAATTAAAGAAGGACGTTGCCGAGCTTGGGCAACAAAGTTTTACAAGAGAAATTCTTTATTTGTGCGATAATAAAGGAACGATGTCGTACCTTGAAGCTCGTGAACAATTTTCAAGAAAAGTACTTGAAAATATAGACGAGTGGTATAATGGTATCATCAATTGTAAAATACACAGATCACACGTAAAGCTATGATTTATCTCTTATTCTTAAGCGCAATATCACTCTCAGCAATTGCAGAGTACTATGCCATCATGGGATTGATGGCTATTTTTTCAGGCGCACCATACTCAATTGCAATCATGGGCGCAGTATTAGGTCTATCAAAGATCGTAGTTACGTCCTGGTTATATCAGAATTGGGAACGCACTACAATACTACTTAAAACTTATTTTGTAAGTGCGATCACAATCCTTATGCTTCTAACGAGCATGGGTATATTTGGTTTCTTATCTAAAGCACATTTAGATCAAGGTGTAACAAGTGGTGATGTTGCTGCAAAAGTAGCAATCATCGAAGAAAAAATCAATGTTCAAAAGGAAAATATAAATGCAGCTCGTAAGACAATTTCTCAACTGGATTCACAAGTTAACGCGGCCCTCGATCGAAGTACCTCCGAAGCCGGAGCCGATCGTTCAGCCTCAATTAGAAGAGGCCAAGCCCGTGAAAGAACCCGTCTCCTCGAAGAGATCGCCACCGCCCAAAAAGCCATCGCAACCCTTAACGAAGAGAAAGCCCCAATCGCAGTCGAGCTCCGTAAAGTCGAAGCCGAAGTCGGGCCGATCAAATACATCGCAGCGTTAATATATGAAGATAACCCTGACGCTAATACATTAGAAAAAGCTGTCAGGGTTATGATTCTTCTTATAGTATTTGTGTTTGACCCACTTGCCGTATTGATGTTTATTGCTGTAAATCAAACACTTGCATACAATAAAAAAGATCTAATTAAACTTGAAGAAGTTATTGTTGAGACGTCACAACCGATTGAATCGCAACCACTTGGAGAACCTCATAAGATAAAGACTGTTTCTAGTGCAACAGTAAAAGATTATGTGGAAATATTTAAGCATGATACAAGTACAGGAATAACGCTTAGAGTACTTTAGAATACATCGGTGTACAAATATTCGTATTCGTAATAAAATTATATCATTAACTAATTGGAGTTATTACTATGACAGAAAGGCAGGTACCCGCATTGCTAAGAGCTAAAGTATCAACTACAGATGAGGTCACTATGACTTTGTCGAAAGGACTTCAGAAAGGATATATGGTCCTATCTGAATTTGAAAATGATATGTCGTACACCGTTGTTAAGGTATTCCCTAAAGAATCCTCTGCAAAAGCATACGCCGGAGATCAACAAATTATTAAAGTGAATGTAGTAAGGGATTTGCCATGATCATAGACTTTAATGATTTTTTTAGAATGAGAGTTGATATACTCAAAATCAACGAAAATCTGTTTCATCTAGTGATTGAAAAAATCTTGTTAGATGAACCGAAAGGCTTTCATTCATCTAAGTCTGAGTCATTCTTAACAACAGAACAACTCAGGTCATTCGTCAACTATATTAATGAGGTAACTCGTGATCACATCTAATTCCGGAATTGACTGGACTAATATTATGTCGGAAGAAAACAAAAAAGAATTTCTGAAAGATCCAGAATTCGCATCTTGGCTCAAAGGTCTATTGTCCGACCAAAATCAAAGCACCACCATCCATTTTACTAAAAAGGATGGAACTCTTCGAATAATGCGGTGCACTCGTAATCCAAAACTTATTCCTCAAGAATTTCATCCTAAAGGTGAAAGTGAAAATACTAAGTCTATCACTGCATTTGATCTTGACAAGAATGAATGGCGCTCTTTTATTCCCGAGAATGTTGTAAGGATTGAATATGCGTTCTAATACAATTATTGGCAGTGCAATATTGCTAGCAATACTTGTTGTAGTACTTGGCCCATTCGCAATTATCTGGGGTTTGAACACACTATTTCCTGTTCTAAATATTCCATACACTCTTGAAACATGGGCAGCAATTGTCCTAGTAAGACTTATTTTTGAAAGCAAAGTGAGCTTTAAAACATGACACAAATTTCATCTCCTTCGGATCGTCAAAAGATCAAGAAAATGCTCGGAGAAATCTCCGATTCAATGACACGCATCTCAGCAGAACGTGATCTTATTAAAGAAACTATCAAAGAAATGAGCGACGAGTTTAAGCTTCCCAAGCGCACTCTGAATAAGATGGCGAAGGTGTACTATAAGCAAAACTTCCACGTTGAGCAGGCTGATCACGAAGAGTTCGAGACTCTTTACACTACTATCGTAGATGGTAATACTTGAGTATTACAAAATAGCCCTGTACAAATATTCGTCTATTTGATATAATTATCCTATAAAACTGGAGAAATATATGGCTATTGTTAAAGAACCAACAGAATCAAAACTTACTGCAGGCGAAAAGCGAGCTCAAAAGCGCCGCGAAACTGCTGCAAAGATGGAAGAAATTTTTGGCACTGGTAAGGGTAGTGCTGAACCCATCATCAATCCCCTAGACTACAGAGCTAGTCTTATACGCGCACTAAATTATTATAACGTAGCCTATGACAACAAGGACAAACGCAAGTGGTTCATGTCATATGTTGGCAAGAAAAGTACCGAATTTGACTCTTTGTCAGACTTTGAGTTTCGCTCAGTGGGTACAATGATTCGCCTTAAACAGCGCGATCAACCACTTTTGGATCATGATCTTCAGTTTATTGAAGACCGCATTGCAGAAATGCGTAAAGGTATCACAAAAGTTACGTCAACTATTGTTGGCAAACAAAAAGAAAAAGTAGATAAACCTATTGTATCAGTTCAAGATCGTGTGGTTGAAGCTGCCTCTGCTCACATTGCTGAAATCGATGGGTTTATTGACGAGTTCGTACTCAATGATATCGAATTCGATATTGCAGCATATCTTAAGTCGAATGACGTAAGTGCTGCTGTTTCAAAGCATATTCCTATCGCATTCGAAAAAGGTCTTGAAGAATTGTGTGAGGCATTAGAGGGTAAAGATCCTCAGCTTGTTGAAGGTTATTCTAACTTTAAGAAAACAAAACTCAAGAAATTAATTAAGCTTTATCAAAGTATTAATGATGCCTGTGCTCAGCAAGCAGTGACTGCTAAAGCTATACGTAAGCCACGAGCTCGTAAAGAAAAGCCTGCATCCGTACTTGCTGCTAAAGTAAAATTCCTTAAGGAATTTGCAGAGCTTAATCTCAAGTCTGTTTCCCCTGTGAATATCATAGGATCTAGCGAAACTTGGCTTTATAATACTAAATATAAGAAACTGCAAGTATATCGTGCAGTTGGAGATAGTAAGCTATCCATTAAGGGTACGACCATCCTCAACTATGAAGTAGCTACATCAGGCTCTAAGACTATGCGTAAACCTGAGATGGTTACGGGTTATGCCGATATGACTAAGCGAAACCTAGCTAACGAGTTTAAAAACTTGAAGACTAAGGAATCTGCAGTTAATGGTAGAATTAACGAGGATTGTATTATTCTTCGTATTTTTTCCTAATCTTTATATGATAAAGCCCTGTACAAATATTCGTCTATTTGATATAATTACTATATCAAAGTCAAAGGAAACAATTATGAAAAAACTTGTATTAGTAGCAGCACTCATC
>Ga0222712_10001481_pt1 | contig 28972 bp, 30 predicted proteins | sample C33_657DmetaG_FD_165043 | JGI IMG/M metagenome (GOLD analysis project Ga0222712, IMG submission 165043) | Estuarine water microbial communities from San Francisco Bay, California, United States - C33_657D | ecosystem: Environmental > Aquatic > Marine > Unclassified | place: USA: California... | reverse complement strand
TGAACACGCGGGGGTTTTTACTTCTTGATAAGTGCTACAGCGGCCTCAAGGACAGCGCTGAGATTGTTTGCTTCTTGAGCATTGAGTTCAACGACGAGACGACCGCCACCTTCGAGTGGAATACGCATCACTAGTGAGCGAGCCTCTTTCGTAACCTCCATGGGTCCATCACCAGTTCGAGGTTTCATGGCTGCCATGGGGACTCCTTTGACTTAATTATCTTTACTCGCTTCGGGGACCTAAACGAGGGATAAGTATCTCGCATTTTCGCGTGCTTATGAAATCGGGATAAACCGCCCTTTCGGGCTATATTTTTAAGCGTGCAGTTAGACGTGCTTTGCCAGCCGTGATAACGGCGACTACAGAGCTTTCTGGAACTTTTAGAAGATCAGAAATTTGAGCACTCGATAAAGCCCTTAGATAATGGAGTGTAAGGATTACTCGTTCCTCTTCTGGAAGAGAGGCGATTACCTGCGCCAGGGTCGGACTCTTTTCCATAAGGCGAGGTTACTCTGGACTGCCTTTCAATACTCTCTTGCGCAACCGGTTAAGCGAGATTCTCACTCCTATCTCAAGAAAGATAAGCGCAGGAGCGGCGAGAAAAAGAGCCGCCGCCGGCGCATTGATTGTCTCTGACCATTTAAATTTTGTGAGTGTGGGGGTCAACGGCACTAACTCAAAACTTCCTACACCTCTTAAGATCTTTCCGGTATGCATAACATCGCAGCGCAATGGCGGTTGCCAAGCTGTTACCGTCATTAAATCCAAGAGTCCAAGGGCTGAAAATCTTGGATAGAACCGGTAAAGAGGTCCTGTAAATGCTGAGATTGAAGTACCTACACCCTCGCGAATTTCAGATGTAACCCATACCTTGGTTTGCAACATCCAGTCGCCTTGGCTCTCCCAGTTTGCGATATGAGACCAGATTGCTTCTGGAGAAGTTGGAAAATCCAACTCCAATGCAATAGTTTTACTTTTCACTGGCGAGTGCAAGTGCTTGGTCGATGCTTGTTGCCCAATGCAAGATATCGGTTTGGCCGGGGCGTAAAAAGTTTTCAGTTTCTAAATGATTGATGAGATTGTGTAGTGGATCATAGATTCCAAATGGATCCAAGATAATTACTGGTTTATGGTGAAAACTTAAGTAACGACCAACCCAGATTTCGAAGAGCTCCTCTAAAGTTCCTATTCCACCTGGCAAGGTTATAAATGCGTCGGATAAATCCTCCATCATCGCCTTACGGGTGCGCATCGAATCGACTATGTGTAGCTCATCGCTGCCGTGGTCGGCGTACTCAATATCGACAAGGCGCTGTGGAATGACTCCAATCGTGTGACCGCCTTTAGAGCGTGCTCCTCTGGAAACTGCGCCCATGGATGAGAATTGACCACCCCCTGTCACAAGCTCCCAACCTTTGAGTGCGATCTGTTCGCCAAGTTCGAAGGCTAAGTCGGTGTACTTGGAATCAATCTTCTCTGAGGAAGAGCAGTAAACGGCGATACGCATACACGAAAGGATAGGGGTTAGGCTAAGCGCATGTCTTCTGCAACCACAGCATCTGGCCATGGAATCGCTACGCTCTCTGGAACCACGGTTCTCGATGTCTGGTTTCCAGCTCCACAACTTGGAGCACTCACAGGGAATCCACCGCAATACTTACTTGATTTAGTAGGCGAAGATGAAAACCGAAAAGTTTCCCGTGAAGTTGTTTCAATTGAAATAGATCTTGCAACTGCACCAAAAGATGCTAAGGATGTTTATCTGCGTTTACATCTGCTTTCACATAGGCTGATCAAACCTCATGGTGCGTCTATGGATGGGGTGTTTGGACTTCTTTCTAACGTTGTCTGGACCTCTGCAGGTCCATGTGCAGTCGATGATTTTGAAACTGTTCGCGCAAAACTACGTGCCAAATTCGGACATGTCTCTGTTTTTGGAGTCGATAAGTTTCCAAGAATGGTTGATTACATTGTTCCATCTGGGGTTCGCATCGCAGATGCAGATCGAGTTCGCTTAGGTGCACATCTTGCATCGGGTACCACCGTGATGCATGAGGGTTTCGTAAACTTTAATGCTGGAACACTTGGTACATCAATGGTTGAGGGACGCATATCCGCTGGTGTGGTAGTTGGCGATGGTAGCGATATCGGCGGTGGCGCCTCAATTATGGGAACACTCAGTGGTGGTGGCAAAGAGGTAATCTCAATTGGAGAAAAGTGCTTACTCGGTGCTAACTCAGGACTTGGAATCTCAATTGGAGATAACTGTGTAATTGAAGCCGGCACATACATCACCGCCGCATCTAAGGTCAGACTCCCTGACGGTGAGGTAGTGAAAGCTGCAACACTTTCTGGTGCGAGTAATCTCTTGTTCCGTAGGAACTCACTCAATGGCGCGTTAGAAGTGGTTATGCGCACCGGTACATGGGGTGGACTTAACTCAATCCTTCACTCAAACTAAACCAAGCTGAGGGTAAAAGGGTTCTACTTCTAAAGGTCTCACCACGAATTTCGACGGTAATGCCTGCACTTGAAGTTGCGCGGATTAATCCGACTGTTCCTGTGGTGTTTCTAGAGAGAATCTCCAAACTCACAACATCAACTAATCCAAAAGCGGCAGCTATAACCTTTTGATCGATGACCTTCTGCCATGTGGCGTATCTCGGGTTGATATCCATGCGAGCACTTGCAGAGTCGGGGACACTTACGGTGTAGGCAAGCTCACTCCCCCAAGCGTTTACCGCGGTTTCAGTAACGCCTCCTGTTGATGATGTGAAAAAGGGTGCAATAACTGTTCCGTTGTAGGTGAGTATTTTTCCTACCGTTCTATTTACAGCAGCTTTCCAAAGCGCCCCAAAGGTTTTCTCACTCTCTTTGGAGTATCCAGCGAAGAGTTGATCAGAAATGCTGCCATAAAGATTGCAGTTGCATGCAGATCGAATCTTCGCTCCCTTTGCAAGAGCGTAGCTGCGCGATGCAATTACTTGAGCATCCAGCATCTCATTCGGCCACGATGATGGTACCTCGCTTACTCCATAGAGGTACTCATCCTCTAGGCGCACCGTATTTGTTAGCGCTATGCGCTTACCTAACTTCTTGTCGTTGACCAACCTAAGTTGTATCTGTCCATGTCGATACTTCGTAGTTTTGCCGGTGTGGGTCACGTTCATAAGGGTTGGAGGTCCATCAATTGCTCTTGTGCCGGTCCAACGTAAGGTAAATCTCGTTGCTGTATGAGGCGCTGGCATATGAGCTGATGTGGCAAGTATCTTTGATCCAGCAATAGAGAAGTTCAAACTCTGTTTACCAGCAAAAGTGTGAACCGGAAGGGCTGTGGCTGTCTCTGCCAGATCTCCAAAGTAGAGGTTAAAAACACCCCCGGTGGAGTTAGTCTGAAGCTTTAACGTTGTTAGTAGGTGGCCAATGTTGATCCGAAGTGATGGATTTACTGAAGTGGTTTCAACTTGAGAGCCTGGAAAGTAGTAGGAAAGGATTGCAGTACTACTCTCACCTGCCATAGCCATTGCACGGCCACCTATTTGGCTTAACCCAACACCATGGCCATATCCAGAGCCGGTGAATGAAAACTTTGTAGGAACATCGGCGGCAAAGCTTGGGGTAAAAGTTAAAGATGAGATCAAAGAGAGAATTGCAACGCTTTTCTTCATATCAATCTCGTGGAACTATTGAACGCGGTGAAGTGATAAAGCCCCATCCCCACGAGAAGTGCATGACAGGTAACACCGCAATCAATGTGATTAACTCGCGAATAGTTTGAGAGATTCGTATCGATCCGCCAATAACAAAGAGGACGTAAGTAATTGCGGGAACAAAGAGGATTGGCGAAATAGTTAGACCTAAGACAACTGAGGCTGTTGTTCCTAGAAGCGTGAATGGAGGGGCTAGGTATCGGTAATTAACTGTTCCTGAGTGTCTGCGTGATACTACTCTTCGCCAACGCCCGTACTCGAAGTACTGGCGAGCTAACTTACGAAAGGTTGGTCTAGGACGGTACGTAACGTGAAGTCTTGGATCAAAGTAAACCCTTCCACCATTTTTTCGTAACCGATGGTTTAACTCCCAATCTTGAGCTCTGATGAACCTTTCATCAAACCCACCTGCTGAGGCAAGAGCTGACTTAACAAAAACTCCAAGATAGACGGTGTCGACATCTCCTGCAGCTCCACCTGTATGAAACTTTGAAGCCCCGACACCAAAAGAGCTTCGCATCGCAGTTGCGACCGCTTTTTCAAAGTGCGTAACACCTTCTGCGGCCATTACTCCACCCACATTTACCGCACCTGTCTCCTTAAGGGTCTGAACAGCAAGGGTTATGTAGTTTGTAGGAATCTCAGCATGTCCATCAACTCGCACAACCACTTCGCCCGTTGACTTGGCAAGAGCTAAGTTCAATCCAGCTGCTGTCTTTCCTGTTGGACTTTCCACAAGAACTATTCGGGAGTCCTGCGCTGCTAGCTGATTTGCGATCTTATTGGTGTGATCCTTTGAAGGCCCCAATGCAAGAATGACTTCGAACTTTCCGGAGTAATCCTGAGAAAGAATTGCTCGAATAGCTTCTGCCAGGTGAGCCTCTTCATTGAGCACAGGCAGGATCACACTAACTGCCGGTGAGGCAGATAACGCATCGCTGGATGTCGACATAACGAATACACCGTACCGTGCAAGTAGGCTTACGCCTGTGAAATCCACTCGCTCAATTCGGATAATTACCTCTCTATCTGTGGGAGTAGTTCTTATCGCCTCCATTTCATGGTTGGGGCTGGGGCGGGTTAGCGGTCAGATTTCGCGCATCGATGTTTTTGCCGGGATGAAGGATCGACCTGAGAAAGTATCTAAAGCCCTCAACTATCTTCTTGTAGGTTCAGATACTCGTGAAGGTTTAACTAAGGCACAGATAAAGCAGTTAAAGGTTGGAAGTACAGCCGTTGCTGCGGGTGGTCGTTCAGATACGATGCTACTGCTTCACATTAGTAAGTCTCGAGACCGCGCATATTTGATCTCGCTACCGAGAGACTCGCTAGTGACAATTCCTGAACACGTGAGTAGTCGTGATAACAAAACTGTAGTGGGACCTGCTTCAGGAAAACTTAACTGGGCTTTTGCATATGGTGGTGCTCCACTCTTGATTCGAACAATTGAGGGTGCGACTAATCTAAAGATAGATCACTATATTGAGATAAGTTTTGCAGGCTTTGCAGGAATGGTCGACGCACTTGGGGGTGTAGAGGTCTGCACCAAGGTAGATATTGATGATCCGAAGAGCCACCTAGTTTTGCCAGCGGGGGTACATACCCTCGATGGAATTGAGGCGCTCAAGTATGTGCGTACTCGTGACTTTGATGGACGTGGCGACATTGGAAGAATGCAGCGTCAACAGCAGTTCCTTAGCTCTCTTCTGCGTAAAGCCACGAGCAGCGGTGTACTTTTAAATCCAATTAAGATGGTCAACTTTATTAATGCATCTCTTGCAAGCGTCAAGATGGATTCACAGCTAGAGTCAAATGACATTCTTACCCTTGGTAAGCAGTTACGAGGTCTCTCATCTGGAAATGTTCGAACCCTAACCGTTCCTCTCTCCAACGCAAATGGAAACGTCGCAGGCGTTGGCTCTGTTGTTGTCTGGAGTCCGACATTAGCCACCGAGCTTTGGGATCGCATGCGTGAAGATAAATCAATTCTTGATGTTGTCACTCCATCACCTTCGGCAAGCGAGACAGCGGCCCCAGAAGTAATCGATAAGTTCAAATCTCGTACAGCCGCCGAGAACCCATGCGGGGCAATCAAGTAACAGGGGCAGTTTTCGCAATCCCTTTGCTTTAGACTCAATCTCATGGCGCTCAAACTCTCAGTTATTGGATGCGGCTATCTTGGGGCAACCCATGCCGCTGCTATGTCCTCGCTTGGTTTTGAGGTCGTGGGAATCGATACGGATCCACATAAAGTAGAGCTTCTTAACAAGGGTGAGCTTCCATTCTATGAACCCGACCTAGACACCCTGCTTGCACAAGAGATCAAGACTGGGCGTCTTAAATTTACAACTGATTACTCATCTGTCAGCGATGTCGATGTCCACTTCATCTGCGTTGGTACTCCTCAAAGCGTTGATGGATTGGCAGCAGACTTAACCTATGTCTATGCATCGGTTGAAGCTATTGCGCCGCACCTTAAAGAAGGCTCACTCGTTGTTGGAAAATCCACAGTTCCAGTCGGTACCGCCCAAGCTATTAAAGACAAGCTTGCAATTACCGCACCACAATCTGATCTTGCCTGGAACCCAGAGTTTCTTAGGGAAGGATTTGCTGTTGAAGACACCCTCAAGCCAAATAGATTGGTAGTTGGAGTAACGAGCAATAGTGCTGAAAAGATATTGCAAGAGGTTTACCAGAGTTTAATCGACGCCGGAACTCCCTGGGTCCGTGCAGATTTACCGACAGCTGAGTTGGTAAAGGTTGCAGCAAACTCTTTCTTAGCAACGAAGATTTCATTTATTAACGCTATGGCTGAGGTGTGTGAGGCTGCAGGAGCAGATGTAACGGTTTTAGCTAAAGCCATTGGATACGATCCACGTATTGGAAGCCGTTTCCTTCAAGCAGGAATTGGTTTTGGAGGAGGTTGTCTTCCCAAAGACATTCGTGCCTTTATGGCAAGAGCGCAAGAGTTAGGTGCAGAACAGGCACTTGAATTCTTACGAGAGATTGATGCTATAAATCTACGCTCTCGACAACGAGTAATTGATGTAGTTCGTGCCGACCTCTCAGAAGACTTAACGCAATACAAGCTGGCAATTCTCGGCGCAACCTTCAAACCAGATAGTGATGATGTGCGTGACTCTCCAGCGCTTGATATCGCTGCACAACTTCAAGCTGCGGGTGCGCACGTAGTCGTTCACGATCCAAAGGGAATTGAGCCCGCTAGAAAACGTTTTCCAAACTTGGATTACGCTGAAAAGATTACAGACTGCGTCAAGAGTGCTGATGCAATCCTGCACTTAACTGAGTGGAAGGAGTATCGCGATCTCGATCCAGCTGTCATTGGTCAGTTGGTAAAGTCGAAATTCATCATCGATGGAAGAAACGCTTTAGATCGAGATAGGTGGAGAAGCGCTGGTTGGCGCTTCCATGCATTGGGGCGCACCGATTAATACTCAGGAAGATATCGATGCAGTCCTAGGAATGAAGGTTTGGGCGGTTGTCGGTTTGGGTAACAACCCTGAAAGACCCGCCTTTGGCGTTGCAAAACTCCTGCAAGACAAGGGCCACACAATTTTTCCTGTCTATCCCCGTGCTGAGACTGTTCATGGCCAGGTCGGTTACAAGAGTTTATCCGACATACCAACCCCGATTGATGTAGTTGATTGTTTCGTTAACTCCTCAAGAGTTGGTGAGGTTGTTGATCAGGCGATCGAAATCGGCGCTAAAGCTATCTGGCTACAGTTAGATGTTATCGATGAAGCCGCTATCGCGCGTGCCCAAGCAGCTGGTCTTATTGCGATTATGGATAGATGTCCTGCGATTGAGTACCGGAAAAAAGGCTAGAACCCGGTCTTCTGATTTCGGCGAGAGAGGAGGTTTGCGCCCTTTTCCTTTGCTTCAGCATTGATCTCTTTTAACTGTGCACTTACCTTGTCGGAGATCGCTTTGTCACTAACTCCTAGGATGCGCGCGGCAAGCAGGCCCGCATTCTTAGCGTTTCCAACGCCAACAGTTGCAACGGGAACCCCCGCAGGCATCTGCACAATTGAGAGAAGTGAGTCCATGCCATCTAAGTTCTTTAGAGCAACCGGTACTCCAATGACTGGGAGTGGTGTCAAAGATGCCACCATGCCTGGAAGGTGCGCGGCACCTCCAGCGCCTGCGATAATTACCTTTACACCCTTTGCTTGAGCGTTTTGTGCGAACTCAACCATCTCAAGTGGCATTCGATGAGCCGATACAACTTCAGCGGTGTATGTAATTGAAAACAAATCTAAGATCTTTGCAGCCTCTTCCATAACCGGCCAGTCAGAGTCTGATCCCATGATGATTGCAACATCACTCATCGATTTCTCCACTCATGTAATCACGCGCGTGCTGCACGATCTCGGTTAATTCTAGAAGGTTTTCTCCAACAGCGTTGACATGTCCAATTTTGCGCCCGGGACGCACATCCTTCATGTACTGGTGGAACTTGAGCTGCGGATTACGGGCCATCAAGTGAAGGTATGGGCGATACATATCGCCTTTTTCTCCACCCAAGATATTTCCCATCACAGCAAAAGGCGCTGTCATTGATGTCTCGCCCAGAGGAAGATCCAAAATTGCGCGCAGGTGCTGCTCGAACTGGCTAGTTATAGCCCCCTCAATACTCCAATGCCCGGAGTTATGGGCTCGCATTGCAAGCTCATTTATAAACAACTCATCGCCTTTAACGAAAATTTCAACGGCCATTACGCCGATTAACCCCACCTCATCAGCTATCGCTAGTGCAAGTGCTTGAGCTTTGGATGCAACCTCATCGCTCAATGTAGGAGCAGGTGTAATAGTTTGTGTGCAAATACCATCTACTTGCACTGTTTGCGTTGGAGCCCATGTCGTCGCCTGACCATGTGGAGAGCGAGCAACCATAACCGCTATCTCGCTATCAAAGTCGATGAGCTCTTCAATTAATAAGGATGGATTGCTCCCTAAAATCTCCTTTAGCTGATCTTCGCTCTCAACCTTCCAAACACCGCGGCCGTCGTAGCCGCCTGAGATTTTCTTTGCAATGACTGGATATTGATTTACAGCTGAGGAGTCGGTTATAACCTGGCTTCTTGGAGCTGGATAGCTAGCAAGCCTCTTTCGCATCGCCGCTTTATCTTGAGAAAATTCAAACGCCGAAGATGGTGGATAAACCTGTACACCCTCAGCTTCTAAGCCACGAATCACAGATAGTGGAACGAGCTCATGCTCAAATGTGACAACATCACACAACTTTGCAAACTCTTTAAGTGCAGCTAAATCTTTGTAATTACCAACTCTATGTTTGCAAACCTGTGCTCCAGAATCGAGTTCGGAGTCTGCGAAGAGAATTAAGTTAACGCCGAGAGATAAAGCTGGTGCGACGGTCATTCGAGCCAACTGACCCGCACCGATGATTCCGACGGTTGGAAATCTCTCTTTCACCTGCCTATCGTAGATGAATTACATCTCCGGCAGTAACTCGATCTCCGCTCTCAAGTAAAAGTGCTCCACTTGAATCTATATCGAGTGCTCGACTTTCAATGATTTTGCCCTGCGGCAAATGTACTTGGACGAGTTTGCCAAGGGTCGAGCTCATGTCACGGTATCGATCTACGAAGATTTCCCCAGAGTTCCACGATTGATATGCGTGCTCAATCTCATCTAGAACCTTAACCAAGAGATTGTTTCGATTAAGTTCGCTACTACCGGCAATCAACAGTGAGGTCGCATTCAGTACAGGAAGCTCGCTCGTTGTCATCTCAATATTCAAGCCCACTCCAACTACAACACCCAAACCCTGTACTTGGGCGATGATCCCTCCAACTTTCTTATCTCCAATGAGTAAATCATTTGGCCACTTGAGCGAAACAGGCTCCGCCGATGTCACAACTGAGTTGAGTGCTCTAGCTACCGCCATACCGGTTAATAGTGGAAGAAATCCCCAATCACTTTTCTCCCGTTTTGCTTCAAAGTAGAGTGAGAAGAGAAGCGCAGTGGAATGTGGTGCAGAAAAATCTCTGTCCAATCTTCCACGGCCTGCGCTTTGAAACTCTGCAACGATGACATCTCCGTTACTGGCCTTATCTGTTTGAACTTTTTGAATCAAATCATCTTGAGTTGATGTGGTGAGTTCGACCACGCTTACTCGCCAGTACTGCGAAAGTTTGCTCTCTATGAGCCGCTGATCAAGCGGTGCTCTTGGCGTATTTGTACCCACGACTAGTACCGTACGGGTATGAGTCCAGATCTGCATACAACTTCAGGAAAAATTGAAGATCTTCGCGAACGTGTCGAAGAGGCTATCCATGCAGGATCTGCCAGAGCTGTAGAAAAACAGCATGCTAAAGGAAAGCTAACGGCGCGAGAGAGAATTGACCTTCTTGTAGATGCCGATTCCTTCACGGAGATTGATGAGTTTGCTCGCCACCGATCCACTCAGTTCGGTATGGAGAAGAATCGTCCGTACGGCGATGGCGTTGTAATCGGAACTGCAACGGTAGATGGACGCCCAATCGCACTCTACTCACAGGACTTCACCGTTATGGGTGGAAGTTTGGGCGAAGTTCACGCAGATAAGATCGTAAAGATTGCTGAGTTTGCACTTAAGAGCGGTATCCCCCTTATTGGAATCAATGACTCAGGTGGAGCACGTATTCAGGAAGGCGTTGCATCACTCAACGGTTATGGAAAAATCTTTAGGTTAAATACACGCTCATCAGGTGTGATTCCTCAGATCTCATTAATCCTTGGACCTTGTGCAGGAGGATCTGCATACTCGCCAGCGCTTACAGATTTCACAGTGATGGTCAATGAAACCTCACATATGTTTATTACTGGTCCAGATGTCATCAAGACTGTTACCGGTGAAGATGTCGGGATGGAAGAGCTAGGCGGTGCTCTCACTCACAACACCCGCTCTGGCAACGCGCACTACTTAGCTGATAGCGAAGCTGATGCGATCGATTATGTGAAGGCTCTACTTTCTTATCTACCGTCTAACAACATGGATGGCTCTCCACATCTCCCGCCGACACAAGGATTAGAAGAGAGCGCACAAGATGCAGCTCTGGATGTACTAATCCCAGATAGTCCAAATCAACCGTATGACATGAAGGTCTTAATCCAAACCCTTGCAGATGAGGGTGAGTTTCTTGAAGTTCACGCACTTTACGCTCCGAACATCATCGTTGGTTTTGCTCGCATCGAGGGTGAGTCTGTTGGAATTATTGCGAATCAGCCATCGCAGCTAGCTGGAACACTCGACATAAACTCGAGCGAGAAAGCGGCTCGATTCCTCAGGTTCTGCGACGCCTTCAATATTCCAATTCTCACTCTTGTAGATGTTCCAGGTTTTCTCCCAGGTACTGAACAGGAGTGGAACGGCATTATTCGACGTGGCGCAAAGCTTCTTTACGCCTATGCCGAAGCATCGGTTCCCTTGGTTACCTTAATTACCCGGAAAGCTTATGGCGGTGCATTTATTGTGATGGGATCTAAGTACCTTGGAAGTGATATTAACTTCGCATGGCCAAGTGCAGAGATCGCAGTAATGGGGGCACAAGGAGCTGTGAACATCCTCTACAGAAAAGAGATCGCCGAAGCTAAGGACTCTGAAAAGGTGCGTGCTGAGTTAATCAAGGATTACAGTGAGACTCTGTCAAACCCTTACGCTGCAGCTGAACGTGGAACTATCGATACGGTTATCGAACCTCATCAATCACGCGCGTATATAACCAAAGCCTTTAGAACCCTTAAGACTAAGCGCGATACATTGCCAGCACGCAAGCACGGAAATATTCCACTTTAATGAAGTTTACGATTACCCAAGGCAATCCAAGCGAAGAAGAGCTCCTTGCTCTCAAGAACGCAATTGCGCAACATAAATTACAGAGCCTGACACCGGTGATAAAGCGAAGCGTCTTTGGTCTGCCTCAACTTCGCCAACCACTTCCCCATCAAATAACCTTCGGCGCACGTAAGAGTTCTTAAGCGATGCCGACAATAGTTCTTGCTTCACAATCAACCTCACGATTGCGCCTTTTAGAGGGGGCTGGGCTTGCCCCTAAGGTTTTAGTCAGTAACGTGGATGAAGAAACAGAGTTTTTCAACGCAATGACTCCCGAAGATATGGTTGTAGCGCTTGCAATTACAAAGGCGCATACCGTGCGAGAGTTAATTGATTACCCAGCGATAATTATTGGATGCGACTCAACCTTTGATGTTGATGGTGCCACTTTTGGAAAGCCAGGAACTCCAGAGATCGCTAAGGAGCGCGCCCTCAGGATTAGTGGAAGATCTGGGTTACTCCACACAGGTCACTGCATTATTGATACAGCTCAGGGTAGGGAGATCGCTGATCGCGTAACCACCAAAGTGGTTTTTTCTCAAATGTCTGAAGTCGAAATCGATGATTACATCGCATCTGGTGAGCCGCTGCACGTAGCAGGTGGCTTTACGCTAGATGGATTTGGTTCTCCCTTTATTCCAGTAATCGAAGGTGACTATACAAATGTGGTCGGTATCTCTATGCCATTTCTTCGTAGCGCTATGTCACAGCTTGGTTACTCGTGGCCTGAAGTGAAGGAGATGCGATGAAACGCGTTCTAATCGCTAACCGTGGCGAAATCGCAGTTCGTATCATCCGAGCCTGCAAGGACCATGGCATCGAAAGCGTTGCGGTCTACTCGGATGAGGACCGCGATGCTATTCATACGCAAAGTGCAGATTACGCTTACTCATTACATGGTTTAACCGCTGCGCAAACGTACTTGGATATATCAAAGATAATTTCTGTAGCAAAAGAGTCTGGGGCAGACGCAGTTCACCCGGGTTATGGATTTCTCTCAGAGCGCGCTGACTTTGCGCAAGCCGTTATCGATGCTGGACTTATTTGGATCGGTCCGCCACCTGCTGCTATCAGCGCATTAGGTGACAAGGTCTCTGCTCGCAAAATAGCAGCAGCTGCCGGGGCACCCTTAGTCGCCGGTACAAAGGATCCAGTTAATGGAGCAGGTGAGGTAGTTGCATTTGCAAAAGAGCATGGGCTCCCAGTTGCGATTAAAGCCGCATTCGGTGGTGGGGGCCGCGGCTTAAAGGTTGCTCACACGATGGAGGAGATCCCTGAACTCTTTGCATCTGCAGTTCGCGAAGCTATCGCTGGCTTTGGCCGAGGCGAGTGCTTTGTCGAGCGTTACTTAGATAAGCCACGCCACGTGGAAACACAGGTTCTAGTTGATAAGCACGGCCATGCGGTTGTAGTCAGTACTCGAGACTGCTCTCTTCAACGTCGCCATCAAAAGTTAGTTGAAGAAGCACCAGCTCCATTTTTAACACCTGAGCAGAATGAGGAGCTATACCGCTCGAGCAAAGCCATTATGAAAGAGGCAGGTTACGTTGGCGCTGGAACTTGTGAGTTCCTAGTTGGCAACGATGGAACAATCTCATTCCTTGAAGTAAACACTCGCTTGCAGGTCGAACATCCGGTCTCTGAGGAGATTACCGGTATTGATTTAGTGCGCGAACAGTTTCGAATCGCGATGGGTGAATCTCTTGGATTTGATGACCCACAAATCCGTGGTCACTCTTTAGAGTTTAGAATCAATGGTGAGGATCCAGGCCGCTCATTCCTTCCAGCTCCAGGTCGCATTACCGAATGGAGACTACCGGCCGGTCCAGGTGTACGCGTCGATGCTGGCTTTAAGAGCGGTGATTCCGTCGGTGGAAACTTTGACTCACTGCTTGCAAAATTAATTGTCACTGGAGCAACCCGTGAACAGGCGATAGAGCGTGCCCGTCGCGCACTCGCAGAGTTTGAAATAGGTGGATTGGCAACTGCGCTTCCATTTCATCGTGCGATATTGGAAGATCCTGCTTTTACAAAGAGCTTTAAGGTCTACACGAGCTACATTGAGAATGAGTTTAAAAATAGTATTCCGGCATTCGCACCAACCCCAGCTCCCATAACAACCAAAGTAGCCGCCGAACACTTAATAGCTGAAGTAAATGGCAAACGTTTTGAGATCAAACTTCACACTCCAGAGCCGGTTGTAAAGCGTCACAGAGCTAAGCAATCCTCAGCTAGTGGTGCAACCGGCGCCGGACTTACAAGTCCGATGCAGGGAACTGTGGTCAAGATCGCTGTTGAAGAGGGCTCCAAGGTTGAAGTTGGCGATCTAGTTATCGTTCTTGAAGCGATGAAGATGGAGCAGCCGTTAACCGCTCACAAGAGCGGTGTCATTAAAGGTTTAAACGCAAAGATTGGTGAAACTGTCTCAAGTGGAGCCCTGCTTTGCGAAATAGTTGAAGAGTAAGGGTTAAAGAACTAACCCTAAGTTTTTGTAGGTCTGCTCCAGAGTTTTATCTGCAACTGATGAAGCTTTCTGTGCCCCATCATGCAGAATCTTTAATAAGTAGGGTTCATCTTCAAGGAGCTCAAGAGCTTTAGAGCGAATTGGACGCAAATACTCAACCACTACTTCGGCAACTGATGACTTGAAATCTCCGTAGCCTTTGCCATCAAACTCTGACTCAAGAGATTTAATGCTCTTGCCAGAGAGTGCGCTATGAATACTCAAGAGATTACTAATTCCTGGTTTTTCCTTCGCATCAAACTTCACTTCACGTCCGGCATCGGTTACTGCGCTCTTTATCTTCTTAAGGTTAGCCTCTGGAGTATCCATAATCTCAATAAGTCCTGCACCGGATCCGGCCGACTTACTCATCTTTGCCGTCGGATCTTGAATGTCAAAAATCTTCGCACCCTCTTTGAGTATGTAGCCTTCGGGGATTGCAAAGGTCTTTCCATACTTGCTGTTGAAGCGTTCAGCGATATCTCGTGTTAACTCAATATGTTGGCGTTGATCCTCTCCAACAGGAACAAGATTGGTTTGATATAGCAAAATATCTGCCGCCATCAACATTGGATATGTAAAAAGTCCAACGCGGGTTGTATCGGCTCCCGATTTTTGAGACTTATCTTTGAACTGCGTCATTCTGCTAGCTTCACCAAATCCGGTAAGACACTCCATCACCCAGCCAAGTTGATTGTGTGCTGGTACTTGAGACTGAACAAAGAGAGTCGCCTTTTCAGGGGAGATACCAAAGGCAAGTAGCTGTGCGGCCGAGGTTAGTGTGCGCTTGCGCATTAACTTTGGATCAGTTTCTACGGTCATGGCATGTAGATCGACGATGCAGTAATACGCATCGTGGCTATCTTGTAGCTCTACCCACTGTTTAACCGCACCCAAATAGTTTCCTAGGTGAAAGGAGTCACTAGTCGGTTGAATTCCGGACAGGACTCGCTTCTGACTCATGGGTGTAATTCTCGCATGAATCAGTAGTTACGAGAGATTAATAACTGTCCAGCGCGTTTGCCTTCCATGGAAAGAACTGTAAATCGTGCGCCATTTATTCCTACAACGTCATTGACTACGGGAATGCGCCCCAAGAAGTGCATTACAAAGCCACTTGCGGTCTCGTATGGACCATCTGGAATCTCAATCCCTGTCTTCTCCCGAAGGTCATCGATTGAGATGAGTCCATCAATTTCAAAGTCACCAGTGCGTGACTCTTGAGATACCTCGGAGTCATCGACATCGTACTCATCCTTAATATCTCCAATGAGGCATTCAACGAGATCTTCGAGAGTAACGATTCCATCGGTTCCGCCGTACTCATCTAGAACTATCGCTACATGCTGGCGCTGATTACGCATCTCGGTCAAAGCAGGCAATACACCCTTAGTCCCTGGTAAGAACATAATATTTCTGACTAGCTCGGCAACCTTGCCACCTGTACTAACGAGGGAGGTATCAAGAAGATCTCGAACGTGAATGAATCCAATAACCTCATCGGTAGAACCGCGGACAACTGGATAGCGCGAGTGAGACTTATCAACGGCAAGAGCAATAGCTTTGCCGATGCTTAATGAAGCATCCATGAAATCAACTTCAGTACGAGGAACCATAATCTCGTGGACTAAGCGTTCAGAGGCGTTAAAGACCTCTTCAACAATATCGCGCTCTTCATCTGTTAAAGCAGAGTGGCCAGAGACTAAATCGATGAGCTCTTCTTCAGACATCTGGCTTCTAGCCTCTTTGGGATCGATACCAAAGAGACGCACGACTATGTCGGTGGAGTGAGAGAGCAGCCAAATGATTGGCCGAAAAAGCCTTGCTACGACATCAATTGCTCCAGCACTTGCGAGTGCGATCTGTTCTGCGCGATAGAGCGCAAGACGCTTTGGAACAAGCTCTCCGAATACAAGTGAGAAGTAAGCGATTACTAGGGTTACACCAACTAGAGAGACGATATTTGCTGTGGAGTTTTCTAGACCTACCTCTTCCAGCTTCGGAATTATGTAACGGCCAAGTTTTTCAGCACCTAAAGCCGCTGAAAGGAATCCGCAAACCGTTACACCGACCTGTACAGCTGCAAGGAATCGATTGGGATTCTCAGTTAACTTAGCTAACTTTGCACCCCTTTTTCCGCGAAGTGCTAACTGTCTAACCTGTCCGTCGCGAAGGGAGATAAGAGCAATCTCAGCTGCTACGAAGAATGAGGCTAAGAGAATAAGTCCTGCAACAGTGGCTAAGTTGCCGATAAGAGAGCTAATCGAGTCAGACTCCATAATAAGCAGTATTCTACAGCCTTGGTCAACTGGCCATAACCTTCATCCTCGGATCGTCGGGCACGTACCAGCCCGGATAAGGAAGTCTTCGCATGGCATCAGTAACCTTTGAGAACGCCACTCGTATCTACCCGGGTTCAACTACTCCCGCTGTAGACAAGCTTAATCTCCAGGTAAAAGATGGAGAGTTCTTAGTTCTAGTAGGGCCTTCAGGGTGCGGAAAGTCAACTGCGCTTCGAATGTTAGCGGGGCTTGAAGAGATTGATGGCGGAAAAATCCTCATCGATGATCGCGATGTAACAAATGTAGTGGCTAAGGATCGCGACATTGCGATGGTTTTTCAGTCATACGCGCTCTACCCACATATGACGGTTGCAGAAAACATGGGGTTTGCTTTAAAGATTTCAGGAACGCCCAAGGAGGAGCGCGATCGACGGGTCAAAGAAGCAGCAAAGCTTCTCGACCTTGAGGAGTACTTAGATCGCAAGCCCAAGGCTCTATCTGGTGGACAGCGTCAACGTGTTGCAATGGGGCGGGCGATTGTGCGCGAACCTCAAGTATTTCTGATGGATGAACCACTATCTAACCTTGATACAAAGCTTCGCATTGCTACTCGAACACAGATCGCCGCGTTGCAACGTCGCCTAGGAATCACAACTGTTTATGTCACACATGATCAAGTCGAGGCGATGACGATGGGAGATCGAGTCGCTGTTCTTAAAGATGGCCAGTTACAACAGGTTGATACGCCACGCAATCTTTACGACGCTCCCGCCAATGCCTTTGTTGCCGGATTTATTGGTGCACCGACTATGAACCTTTTCACCGTGGCGGTGAGTGCAGATAAAGCAACCCTTGGAGGGTTAACCCTCGATGCACCGGCTGGGGCGGGCCAAAGCTTGACCCTTGGGGTACGCCCTGAAGGATTTACTCCAGCAACCACAGGCTTGAAGGTTCTAGTCGCACTCGTTGAAGAGCTCGGCGCCGATACCTTTGTTTACGGAAAGCCGATCGAATCAAATGTTAAGTTCGCCAACGCAAATGAGGATGCTCAGCAAATTGTTATTCGCTGGGATCCAAAAACTGCACCTAAAGCTGGAGAGACAATCACAGTCTCAGTAAACCCATCCACTGTGCATTTCTTCAACACCATTACTGGTGAAAGAGTTTAATGAGCCTCTAAGCCATTGCTTTCTTGAGGTTTTCATCGATTGAGTTAAGAAACTCCTGTGTTGTTTGATACGGAGCCTCTTTAGATATTAGAAGTGCAAGATCCTTAGTCATCTTGCCCTGCTCGACGGTTTCGATACAAACTCGCTCAAGCGTTCCACAGAACTTTGCTAACTCTGGATTGTTATCAAGCTTCGCGCGGTGCGCAAGTCCCTGTGTCCAGGCAAAAATAGATGCGATTGGGTTTGTGGAGGTTGCCTTACCTGCTTGGTGATCACGGTAGTGACGTGTCACTGTTCCATGAGCAGCTTCAGACTCGCAGATTTTTCCATCTGGTGTCATAAGTACTGAGGTCATCAATCCGAGTGAGCCGTACCCTTGTGCAACGGTGTCTGATTGAACATCGCCGTCATAGTTCTTACACGCCCAAACATAACCACCCTCCATGCGAAGTGACATAGCGACCATGTCATCGATGAGTCGGTGCTCATACCAAATTCCTGCAGCCTCGAACTGTGCCTTGAACTCAGCCTGATAGATCTCTTCAAAGATGTCCTTGAAGCGCCCATCGTAAGCCTTCAGGATTGTGTTCTTTGTTGAAAGATAGACAGGAAACTTACGGAGTAATCCGTAGTTCAAAGATGCGCGCGCAAAGTCGCGGATTGAGTCATCAACGTTATACATCGCCATCGCAACACCTGAAGATTCGAAGTTGAATACCTCGGTATTAACTGGCGCTGAGCCATCTTCGGGAACAAAGGAGATAGTGAGCTTTCCAGGACCTGGAACCTTGAAATCAGTTGCGCGGTACTGATCGCCAAATGCGTGACGACCGATAACGATCGGCTTTGTCCAATGTGGCACCAAGCGAGGAACGTTACTGATAATGATTGGCTCACGGAAAATTACGCCACCAAGAATGTTACGAATTGTTCCGTTAGGAGACTTCCACATCTTCTTGAGGCCAAACTCTTCAACACGAGCCTCATCAGGGGTAATAGTTGCGCACTTGATTCCGACGCCATGCTTTTGAATTGCACGTGCAGAATCGATCGTGACCTGGTCATCTGTTGCATCACGATGCTCCATGCCTAAGTCGTAGTACTCAAGGTTTACATCGAGGTAGGGCAGAATTAGTGAGTCTTTGATGAACTGCCACATAATGCGTGTCATTTCATCGCCATCTAACTCAACAACTGTTCCAGTGACCTTAATCTTGCTCATATATCCCCCGTGTTTTCCTTGTTTACTTAAAGTGCTTGAACATCTGCTTGCTTAGTGCGGACCGCTTCTGCAGCCTCTTTTAACCCTGCTAATTCAGAGTCGGTTAACTTGGTTTCAACAACCTTCTTAACGCCTTGGCGACCAATCTGTGCTTCGACTCCAAGATAGACACCTGAGATTCCATACTCACCATCGACCCATGCACAGACAGGCATGACCTCACCTGAGTCCTCGATGACCGCCTTTGCCATTCGGGCAGCTGCAGCAGATGGTGCGTAGTAGGCAGATCCAGTCTTCAGTAGTGCAACAACTTCGGCACCACCGTTGCGAGTACGGTCTACGAGTTCATCAATCTCTGTTTGTGAGAGCTTGTCTGAGAGAGGTGTTCCATCAACGGTGCATCGACTTGGTACCGGAACCATTGTGTCTCCGTGTGAACCAAGGGTTAATGTCTTTACAGATGAGACCTTAACTCCAAGCTTTTCAGCGACAAAGTTTGTAAAGCGAGCGGTATCGAGCATTCCTGCCTGGCCCATTACCTGATTCTTAGGAAAGTTGGTTGCAATCTGAGTTAGCGCTGTCATCTCATCAAGTGGGTTTGAAACCACGATAATGACCGCCTTCGGTGAGTGCTTTGCAATGTTTTCTGCAACTCCGCGAACAATTCCTGCGTTAACTCCGATGAGATCCATGCGGCTCATTCCTGGCTTACGCGGAAGTCCTGCGGTGATAACTACTACATCTGAATCCGCGGTTGCTTCATACCCTGCGCCATCTGCGGTTGTAGTTGCGCCAATGATCTTGGTTTCAAAGCCTTCGATGGAGCGTGACTGATTCATATCGAGTGCAAGACCTTCAGGTTTTCCCTCGAGGATATCTGTAAGGACAACTGTGTCGAAGATGTTGTACTCAGCTAAACGAAGTGCGGTTGTTGAACCGTAAAATCCTGCTCCAACAACGGTGACTTTCTTTCCCATCGCGAACCCTTTTCTTTAAATATCTCTTGACGTCAAGAGAAACTCTACAACCCGCGAGGCAGGGAAATTGCCAGAGCTAAGAGCGCTAGCGCTATTCCAATCGCTAGGTAACGCTCAACTTTGCCCGTATTCCAACGTGCGATGGCAATCACACCTGTTCCAAGGGCGATAACGATGGAGCCGATGCGCACGAAAGAGAGGATGCCAAGAATGACGCCCAGCACAACAGCCAAGTGGGCGAAGCGAAGTTGTAACGGAGTTACCTCTCGCATGCCTCAACCACATTTAAAAGCAACATTGCTCGGGTCATTGGTCCTACGCCTCCCGGCATCGGTGCAACAAAGCCTGCTACATCAAAGACGCTTGGATCCACATCGCCTAGTAACCCTTTATCAGTTCGTGAAATTCCAACATCTAAAACCGTAGCGCCGGGCTTGATGTCGCTAGCTTTAAGAAAGTGGGCACTTCCGATTGCAGCTATAACGATATCTGCGCGCTTTGTATGTGAAAGCAAATCCTTGGTTCCAGTATGCGTCAAGGTAACCGTAGCGTTTTCTTGTTTACGCGTTAGGAGCAGGCCTAATGGTCGGCCAACAGTTAACCCACGGCCTATGACAACAACCTCTGCTCCAGCTAATGGAATTTTGTAATGTGTTATGAGTTCAACGATTCCGCGAGGAGTGCATGGAAGTGGCGCCTCATAACCTGCAACGAGGCGACCAAGGTTCATAGGGTGTAAACCATCGGCATCCTTGGACGGGTCTATGGCTTCAAGAACTCTCTGTGTTTCGATGCCCTGCGGTAGTGGAAGCTGCACAATGTAACCGGTGCACTCCTTGGCCTCATTTAAATCCTTAATCGCTGCAAGAACATCTGCTTGCGTCGCTGTCGCTGGAAGATCGATGCGGATTGATTTGATTCCAACCTCATCGCAATCTCTGTGTTTGCCTGCAACGTAAGAGTGCGACCCTGGGTCATCGCCAACTAGAACTGTGCCAAGACCTGGGGTAATTGATTTACTCTTAAGAGTTAGTACTCGACCTGCTAAATCCTTTTTGATTTCGGCAGCTAAAGCTTTGCCATCAAGGATTGTCGCGCTCATGGGGCAATCCTAGATGAAGAGATGGTGGCGTCAGGCGTGTGAGAAGTGACGGGTTCCCGTGAAAAACATCGCAATGCCAGCCTTCTTGGCAGCTTCAATAACCTCTTCATCGCGGACGCTGCCTCCTGGTTGAACTACTGCAGCAACCCCAGCCTTTATCAAGATCTCTAAGCCATCTGCAAAGGGAAAGAAGGCATCAGATGCGCAAACGCTTGCCTTGACTCGATCTCCTGCGCGATCAACAGCAAGCTTTGCTGAATCTACGCGGTTGACCTGACCCATTCCAATTCCAACCGCCGCACCATCTTTTGCCAGAAGAATCGCATTGCTTTTAACAGCACGAACACTTCTCCATGCAAACTCAAGGTCTCGCATAACATCCTCAGATACCGAAGCGCCTGTTACTTGTTTCCATGATGCCGATGAGTCACCAGGTGCATCGATTAGATCCATCTGCTGCAAAAGAACTCCCCCTGAAACAGGACGAAGTTCGATCGGATCGATACTCGTGCTTTCACATGTAAGTATGCGAATCGATGGCTTTTGCTTCAAAATCTCTAAAGCTTGCGGCTCATAATCTGGGGCGATAATGACTTCGGTAAAGATCTGAGAAAGTGGGGTCGCCATAGCAACGGTTACTTTTCTGTTAGCAGCTACTACGCCACCAAAGGCAGAGACGGGGTCGCACAGGTGAGCCTTTGCGTATGCATCTGCAATGTCTTTCCCGATTGCGATTCCGCAAGGGTTGGCGTGTTTAATTATCGCCACGCAAGGCTGTTCGTGATCTAGAGCTGCACGCCACGCTGCATCGGCATCGGTGTAGTTGTTAAAGGACATCTCTTTACCGTGCGACTGCTTAGCGTTAACAACCCCTGAGACTCCAGAGCGGTAGACAGCAGCGTTTTGATGTGGATTTTCACCGTATCGAAGCGAGCTTTGGCGGTGCCAAATCTGACCAAACCACTCTGGAAGTTGATTGGAAGTATTTGATCCAAGCCAGTTAGCGATTGTGAGATCGTATTGAGCTGTTGTTCGAAATACATCAAGTGCAAGCTCACGTCGCTCTTCAAGGGTAAATCCTCCCTTGGATATAGCTTCAAAGAGTTTGTCGTACTGAGAGGTTTGAGAGATCACAGCAACTGAGCCGTGATTCTTAGCGCCACCGCGAAGCATGGATGGACCACCAATATCTATCTGTTCGATGCACTCTGCAAAATCTGCACCCGATGCGATTGTTGCAGCGAATGGGTAGAGATTTATCACCAGCAGATCAAAGGGTTCGATCTCCAACTCTTCGATGGCTTGTAGATGCTGCGGGTTGTCTTGATCGGCGAGAATTCCGCCGTGAATCTTTGGGTGCAGACTCTTTACTCGCCCACCCATAATCTCTGGAAAACCCGTATAACTACTGACCTCGGTCACAGAGATGCCAGCATCTTGAAGTGTTTTAGCTGTTGAGCCAGTTGAGAGAATTTCAACACCAGCTTTACTCAACACCGCACCGAGTTCAAGGAGTCGATCCTTGTCGTAAACACTTACCAGCGCCCTACGTATGGGTTTGCGGCTAACCACGTGAGCCCTCCAAAGTTGGTAGTAGTTCGCGAAGCGTTTGAACGTATAGTCGTCTTTCGACAATCTTAATGCGCTCATGGAGTGAATCCTCTGAATCGGTGCTTTCTATTTCAACAGATTCTTGAGCGATGATCTCACCTGTATCGACACCAGCATCGACCCAATGAATCGTTGTGCCCGTGGTGTTCACGCCAGCGGCTAAGGCGTCCCGTACTGCGTGGGCGCCTGGAAAGTTAGGCAAGAGAGCTGGATGGCTATTGATGATTCGAAACTCTGAAACCGTTTCTGCGGAAAGAACCCGCATGAACCCGGCGCAAATGACTAATTCCGGATTGAGCATTCGCAGAAGTGCAATCAGATCTAAATCCCAAGATTTACGATCCTTCTTCATCTCAACTATTTGTGTCGCAATATCTGCAGCCTTTGAGCGCTCCAAGACAAACGCCTTTGGCTGATCACAGATGATGGCAAGAATTTGTATATCTAACTCTTTAGCGTTCTCAATAATTGCTTGAGCAAGTGAACCATTTCCAGATGCGAGTATTACAACCCGCTTCACTCCCGGCTCCTACTCAAAAGTGGAGGAAGGTAGAAGGTTGCAATCGCTCCGAGGAAGATCTGCGCGTTAAGAAAGAGAGTTAGCTGCCATATAGATACGCCCACAGCGCCCATCGCTTCAGTAATGAGAGCGCCACTTCCTAAATAGGCAAGGATCGCTGTACCAACTGCGGTAATAAAAAGTGTTTGGAAAAGGGTTGTAGCTCCATTGGGAATTGACCAGAGAGCTATCAGAACTCCCACCATAATCGCCACAACTATGGCGATGAGTGCAAACTTAGAGGTTGATTCTGGAATGACTCCCAGCAATGGAAAGGCTGGAATCTGATCGATGTGACGAGAAAATGGGGAGATATGTGAGTTGCTTCCAACAGCAAAGCCTGCCCCTGAAAAGTAGGAGAGCACTGAGATTGCCATATTTGGCAGATAAAAGATATTGAGGAGAAAAAGCAGTACTCCACCAAACACACCTGGGGCTAAGACGGTTGTGAGTTTTTCTATAGTTGCATGATGAGTGAAGATAAGTATTGCCAAATAGATAAATGAGAGCCCTACTAATACTGCAAGTGCGCGTGAGGCGTAGAGAACGGGAGTACTTAAACGTGCACCATTGCCAGCTGTGAAGGTTGCAAAGTAGGCGATGAGGAAGCTAAAGATCGGAGCCAAGTACCAAACAGGTTGCACTCCATCTGATTGAGCAAGAAAAGCAAGCACCGTAACGAAGAGGGTATAGACCAAGGAGTAAGTAACGCGCACCATAGCGATGGAGTGATAATCCATATGAAGTTTATAAAGAGCTTTTGAAAAACCCGATCTCAATGCAAGAAAGGGTAGAACAACAGCACCGAGGGGAAGATAAGAGAGAAAGCCTGCTGCTCCAGCTAAGTTAACGGTAAAGGGAATATGGTGTGCTCCAAGCCATAACCAGATAGCAGCACGTATTGGATCTGATGTATTTCCAGATGTACTGCCAGCTGTTGCCCAAGCAATCAATGAGATAAAAGCAAGAGGAAGTAGAAGTAGAGCTAAGACGCGAAGAATCTGTGTGAACGAGACCGAAAGGACGCGTTGCACCATCGAACTTACCCCTGAAGAATCGCGCGCAGTAACTGCGCAGTTTCGCTAGGAGTTTGTCCAACCTTTACACCTGCTGCTTCGAGAGCATCCTTTTTGGCTTGTGCAGTGCCTGAGGAGCCAGAGACTATTGCACCTGCATGTCCCATTGTCTTTCCTTCTGGCGCTGTAAACCCGGCAACGTAACCAACGACCGGCTTCTTTACATACTCTGCGATAAAGGCAGCGGCACGTTCTTCAGCATCTCCACCGATTTCACCGATCATGACTATCGCCTTGGTTTCAGGATCATCTTGGAATGCGCGAAGGCAGTCGATGTGTGTTGTTCCAATTACTGGATCTCCACCGATTCCAACAGCTGTACTAAAACCAATATCTCGCAGTTCATACATCATTTGATACGTCAAAGTTCCAGACTTTGAAACTAATCCGATTGGCCCCGCCTTGGTAATATCTGCAGGAATAATTCCGATGTTGGACTTTCCGGGGCTGATAAGTCCTGGACAGTTAGGGCCAACGATTCGAGTTGTGCCCTTAGTCAGAGAGTAAGAGTAGAAGTGAGCAGAGTCGTGAACTGGGATGCCTTCAGTAATAACGACAACAAGTGGCATCGCTGCATCAATCGCATCGATTACGGCAGCCTTTGCAAACTTAGGTGGAACGAATACGACCGATGCGTTTGCTCCTGTAGCCGCCATTGCCTCTGCAACGTTGTTAAACACCGGAAGTTGATGACCGTCGATATCAACGCTCTGGCCGCCCTTGCCGGGAGTAACTCCACCAACAATCTTGGTACCGGATGCGAGCATGCGACGAGTGTGCTTAGTTCCTTCAGAGCCTGTCATACCCTGAACGATTACCCTTGTTGATTCATTGAGAAAGATAGACATTACTTCGCCGCCAATTCTGCAGCACGTGATGCTGCTCCATCCATGGTTTCAGCCTGTTCAATAAGTGGGTGGTTGGCCTTGTTTAATATGGCGCGACCTTCAAGAACGTTGTTTCCATCAAGGCGCACAACGATTGGCTTTGTAGCCTTTGCGCCGAGGAGTTCAAGTGCTTGCACAATACCTGTTGCTACTGCATCACAGGCAGTGATTCCGCCGAAGACATTAACAAAGACGCTCTTAACATCTGGGTCGCCAAGAATAATTGAAAGTCCATTAGCCATAACTTCAGCCGATGCTCCGCCTCCGATATCTAGGAAGTTAGCTGGTAAAACGCCGCCGAACTTTTCGCCGGCATAGGCAACAACATCGAGTGTGCTCATAACAAGTCCAGCACCGTTACCGATGATTCCAACCTGACCGTTATCCAACTTGACGTAGTTCAAACCCTTTTCTTTAGCCGCCTCTTCAAGTGCGTTAGCAGAGTCCTTATCGACAAGCGCCTCGTGATCTGGCTGACGGAAGTCAGCGTTTTCATCGAGAGTGACTTTTCCGTCAAGGGCGATTACACGTCCATCCTCTGTTTTTACCAGAGGATTGACCTCAACAAGAGTGGCATCCTCTGATTGAAAAACCTCCCAAAGCTTGAGCAAAACATCTGCAACTTGATCTGCAACCTCTGCAGGAAATAATCCTTGCGCAACAATCTCTTTAGCCTTGGCAAGAGTTATTCCATCAACGGATGAAACTGGAACCTTTGCTAACTTTTCAGGGCTGGTATGAGCAACCTCTTCAATATCCATTCCACCTGCAACGGATGCCATAACAAGAAAGGTTCGATTAGAGCGATCAAGAAGTATCGCTAAGTAGTACTCCTCGGCAATCGGAGCTGCTCCCGCAATCATGACCTTATGAACTATGTGGCCTTTGATATCCATACCGAGAATCGCTTTAGCTTTTACACCGGCATCTGCTGCATCCTCGGCAAGCTTTACGCCTCCAGCCTTTCCGCGACCACCAACCTTTACCTGCGCCTTAACAACAACCTTGCCGCCGATCTTGGCTGCAGCTGCGATTGCTTCTTCAGGTGTAGTTGCAACAGCGCCAGCTAGAACTGGAACGTTGTGCTTTTCAAATAGATCGCGTGCTTGGTATTCAAAGAGATCCACAGATATTTCCCATTTCGCTTTAGGTGGGTACTGCGTAATCCTAGAGCGTCACAACGGGTGCATAACGCAGAAGGAGGCGCTTCTCGCCGTAATCGCCGAAGTTAATCGTTGCCTCAGACTTATCTCCTTCGCCTGCAAGGGCCACAACGGTGCCAAGTCCGAATGTGTCATGTGACACACGCTGTCCAACCTCAAGAACCATCGCTGATGACTTCTTTCCTGTGGCACGTGGAGGTGGAGTTGTAGGGGTTCGCCGAATAGCAGATGGTGAAACGGAGAAGGAGGATCGTCCGGTGTTTCTCCATTCGATTAACTCTTCTGGAATCTCATCGAGAAAACGAGAGGCTGGATTGTAGGTAGGTGATCCCCATGCAGAGCGGTACTCAGCACGGGAGATATAAAGCCTTTGTTCTGCACGGGTTAAACCAACGTAAGCAAGTCGACGCTCTTCTTCGAGTTCGTTCTTATCCCCCATGGTTCGTGAGTGAGGAAAGATTCCATCCTCCATTCCGGTTAAGAAGACTGTGGGGAACTCAAGACCTTTCGCTGTATGTAAAGTCATTAAAGTTACAACGCCGCCATGATCCTCACCATCTGGAATCTCATCAGAGTCTGCAACTAACGAAACCTTTTCTAGAAAACCAGCTAGAGAGATCTCTTCATCCTCACCAAGCTCTTCAATAGGTCGCTCTTCATACTCCATAGAAACGGCAACGAGCTCTTTGAGGTTTTCTAAGCGAACCTCATCCTGTGGATCGGTGCTGACCGCTAACTCAGTGAGCAAACCGGATTGTTCAAGTACCGCTTCGACAATAACGGAAGGACGAGTTTTAGCTTCGACAAGTACATTGAGGGCGATCATCATCGAAACAAACTCGCTCATCGACTGCGCAGCACGGGCTGGCGTATCGGAGGATTCATTGCAACGGGTGAGGGCTTGCCAGAAAGTTATGTTGTTACTTCTTGCAAAATCCTCGACCGTCTCTATTGCTCGATCACCAATTCCACGTTTAGGAACGTTGATGATTCGCCGTAGCGAGATTTCATCCTCAAGGTTTGAGAGAACCCGCAAATACGCCAGTAAATCCTTAACCTCTTTACGTTCGTAGAAGCGAAGCCCACCAACTACTTTGTATGGAAGAGCTGCCCGCATAAAGACTTCTTCAAAGACACGTGACTGCGCATTGGTGCGATAGAAGATAGCTGTATCACCTGGATTAGAGGTGCCTTTATCTGCAAGTTCACGTATCTCGTTCTTAATGAACTCAGCCTCATCATGCTCTGACTCGGCGACGTAACCAATTAATGGTGCGCCAGAGCCAGCTTGTGACCATAGGTTCTTTTCTTTACGTGACTCATTCTTGGTGATAACAGCGTTAGCAGCGTTAAGAATGTTCTGCGTAGATCGGTAGTTTTGTTCGAGAAGGACGGTTGTGGCGTTGGGATAGTCGAGTTCAAACTGCAAAATATTGCGGATTGTTGCGCCGCGAAATCCATAGATAGATTGGTCTGCATCGCCCACCACGCAGAGCTCGGCCGGAGGCATACCCTCGTCTGCGACGCCGGTTAGTTCGCGAACCAGTATGTACTGGGCATGGTTTGTATCTTGGTACTCATCAACGAGAATATGTCGGAAGCGGGAACGAAAGCGCGCCTTTGCTTCAGGAAAGCGCTGCAGAACTTGAACGGTTTTGAGAATTAAGTCATCAAAATCCATAGCGTTAGCTGACTGCAACCGCTTCTGATAGATGGCGTAAACATCGGCAACGATCTGTTCAAACTGATTTGATGATGCCTCAAGGTAATCCGCTGGACCTAAGAGCTCATTCTTTGCATTTGAGATCATCGACTGAAACTGTCTAGCTGGATAGCGCTTGGGGTCGAGGTTGAGCTCTTTAGCAACGATGGTGATAAGCCTCAATGAATCCGCTGAGTCGTAGATACTAAAAGTATTTGCATAACCTAAGCGATGTGCTTCCTGGCGAAGAAGGCGTACACATGCAGAGTGAAAGGTTGAGACCCACATCGATTTAGCAACAGGACCGACGAGCTCAGTAACGCGCTCTTTCATCTCGCCAGCAGCTTTATTTGTGAAGGTAATTGCAAGGATTTCAAACGGCTTTACTTCGCGTCGTGCCATTAAGTATGCAATTCGACGGGTAAGAACTCGCGTCTTTCCAGATCCTGCACCTGCAACGACAAGGAGTGGGCCTCCAGAGTGAGTAACCGCCGCCTGCTGCTGGGGGTTTAACCCCTCGAGCAAAGGATCGGTCGCGTTCATGCGCCGGAGTCTATTAGGCTTCGCTGACATGGAGCCGATTTCAGATTCAGAGATTAAGCGCGTACTCGTTGTTAACGCCCACCCAGATGACTCCGATTTCGGCGCATCGGCAACGATTGCACAATGGGTAAAAGCTGGAATTGAGGTCTCTTACGTGCTTTGCACAAACGGTGATCAAGGTGGAGAAGAGTCGGGCTTTACAAAGGAAGAGATGCCGGCGATTCGCCAGCGCGAACAGCGCGAAGCCGGTGCCGTAATTGGAGTTACAGATATAACCTTCCTTAACTACGTTGATGGTCACCTTGAACCAACTATCGGTCTGCGTAAAGATTTAGTACGACAAATACGTCGCGTAAAGCCAGATCGTATTGTCTGTCAATCTCCTGAACGCAATTGGGATCGCATTGGTGCAAGCCATCCAGATCACTTAGCTGCAGGCGAAGCTACGGTGCAAGCTGTCTATCCGGACTCAAGAAACCCTTTTGCATTTACAGATCTACTAGGAGAAGGTCTAGAGCCATACAAAGTAAAAGAGATTTGGATGATGGGCTTTGCAAACCCCGATCACTTCGTTGATGTCACAGATACATTTGACCTAAAATTAAAGC
>Ga0222712_10001480_pt1 | contig 28973 bp, 9 predicted proteins | sample C33_657DmetaG_FD_165043 | JGI IMG/M metagenome (GOLD analysis project Ga0222712, IMG submission 165043) | Estuarine water microbial communities from San Francisco Bay, California, United States - C33_657D | ecosystem: Environmental > Aquatic > Marine > Unclassified | place: USA: California... | reverse complement strand
GAGACTCAACGTAAAGAGTTGCTGCGTCAGTGACTGTAGTTGCTACGCTTGCCGACCAGGTATTTGTATTAAAACTAGTACTGGTTCTTAGAGCTACAGTTCCGCCTGAGCCACTAACGTCAGTTAGTGAACCACTGGTATTAAAAATAGGGCCAGTTGTAGTCCATACACTGGCATTTAAACCTCCAGTTGCTCTAACTTGGTTAGCTGCAAAAAATCCAGTTACTGTTAATGTTTGAGTACCATTATTCCAAACTAAGTTAGAACTGCCTCCAAATGCGCCAGCATTATTAAACTGTACTTGAGTGTTGCTGCCGCCGGGTGTTCCAGATGCTAAAATGTCAGTAACACCTGTAATTGTGTTGTGTGCTACAGATGCTCCTGGAAAGTTTAACGCACTGGTATTACTGACAATAGTAGTGCCCGACTGTTGCACAGTTAGGCCTCCGCCTAACTGTACAAATCTTACTGTGGTTCCATTAACTACTAGTCTCTTAGATAAGATGTTAGTTGACGGATTGTACCATTCGTCTCCTAGTGTACTCCCTGTCGGCTCTGTAGTTGAAACTACATGTTTCAAAAAATCTCTGCTGGCCATTGGGCTCTCCTATTAAGCCTGAGCTTCTGTCCAACCAATACGACATGCAATATTTCTAGCGTTTGTAGGATCTAAATTAGTAGCAGTAATTACTAACACATCCGGACCGTTTGGATAACACGGATCGGTTGCATTGCCGTTACCGCTTAGAATACTTGTGCCTAGGTCTCGAACTTTGCTTAGGTCTAGAGATGTTACAGAGAAGTTAGTACCACCAGAGTTTTCAGTATAGAAACCAAAGATTCGATCTCCACCAACAACACTTCCTGTAGCAGAAGCAGCAACAGTGTTATAAGTACCAGTGCCGTCAAAGTAATAAACTTGACTTAGAGAACCTGAACCTACTGAACCTGGGGTTGTATCCCAACTTGTAGGAGCTGAAAATCCACCGCCACTAATTGAACTTGGGTTTAAAATACCTTGAATCAAGAACTGGCCTTGTGCATACACGCCCATCTGTACCAGCTGTAACTGCATTCTGTTAATAATTTCTCGTACACCAAAGTTACGTCCGTTAGCAGAATCAACGCTAGGGGCAATACGTAACATTAGTAGCGGACGAGTTGTTCCAGCGGCAGCAATTGACAAATAACGTAACATACCTGCTGTAAAAATAAAGCTAGAGTCTGCATCATAACGTCCATCCATGATACATGAGACACCCCAGTGGCTATTAACTGGAGCACAGGTATTTTGAACATACATTACACTGACTTGACTGGTGCCTGCTCCGCCTTCTGCTACACTAGGATTGAAAGTTACAGAACTGCTTGTACCACTAAATGTGTACGCACTGGCACTAAAAGAGCCTGCAATATTTACACCAGCAATTGAATAACTTGTTCTACGAGTTAGACCAGTTAGCGGATATCCTCCAGCGCTGGCACTGTAAGAACCAATACCAGTGTACTGGACCATTTCACAGTTTGTACCGTCACGTAACATTATAATTCCACTAGTTGGCCAAAATTGTGCGTTTTCAACATAAAGTGTTGCATCGGTAGATCCCAATCCTGAGCCGCGAACTGCACTGGCACCTGCAACAAGTTTGCTGTAATATCCAATATTAGATACTTCAAATCGTCCTGGCAAGTTACCTGAACGCATATAAGCAGAAGTGTTAACGTTGTTGTTAGGCATTCTGTGGCAATAGATAATATCACCGTTAACGCCACGGAATCCAAATCGGATATGGCCAGCGCCGTACCATGTGTAGTCAATATATGCCATCTGCATCTTACTGATGTCTATATTATAGCCGCTTGGGCCTGTTCCGTTAGCAGGATCCATGTTCCACTGACTTTGAGGAATTTTATAAGTCTGTGTTCTCAAATATCGAGCACCAGGTGAGCCAATGCTTGGGCCACGATATGTAGGGCAAACTCTTAATTGTGTATCACTGTCGATTTGAGAAATTAGATAACTTTGTCCTCTAATGATCATGTAATCACCGACAACAAATTGTCTACGGAATCTAGTGCTTAAACCTGTAATAATTTCACTGTTTTGTGTAGTAGTTACACGCCCAAACATTTCCTTAATGCTTTGTCTACGGCAGGCAAAAATTTGATTGCCGTCGTATTCAAAAAAGAAGCCGTTTTGCTCATCAAATAAGCCAACTCGACTGACGCCGCCAACCCAACGTGTAACTGTGACAAATGCACCGTTTACTGAATTATCACCTACAGGAGCTGTATCACTAGGAGTTCCTAACATTGTATATGTAAATGATTTTGTACCAGTAACTGATGTTACAGTGAATGTACCGTTGTAGAAGTTTGTTCCTGTTAATACAGTTAGTCCTTCAACTACAATAGTAGCTCCTGCTTGCAAGTTATGATCTTGCATGGTAGTAATAGTTGCTGTAGTACCTGATCCGCTAACTGAATCAATATCGTAAGTTGGAGTTGCTTTCCAACCTGTGCTAAATTGCATAGCCTTACCAGATTGATAACGGAAATATCTACGTGTTTGACGAATAGCCTGTGTATTTACATAATTGCCGCCAGGTGTAATACTTACGCCTCCGTCTGTTGATCTATGATAGACATAACCTTCTGGACTAGTTGTAAGTCTAGCAGATCCTACGGTACCAGCGCCACTTAATACACTAGCACAGAAAAATTGAAACTGATTTGGTGCGCTGACGTTGACAACGATCCAGTTACCGTTTATCTGTGTACTTGTAGCATTGTTAATAACAATTGGTGCTCCAGGTAGTAGTCCATGTGGATTAGTTGTATTCAATGTAATTAAAGATTGAGCAGCACCGTTACCACTAAAACTACTAATTGCAATAGTGGCATTATCAAACACGCCGCCGCCATATGCTACAGTATAGCTGGTATCCAAGATAGATCCACTAACAAACCCTTTAGCCACATAAGTGAATGTGTTAGCACCAGTTACTGTAACTGTAAAAGTACCGTCAGCTAATTGATTTGTAGTTTCTTGAACTGCAACTACGTTACCTGTTGATAGACCGTGTGCTAAAGAAGTTGTAACTGTGATAGTTGAACGTGGGCTAGCACCGTTTCCGCTGATGGCGCTGATAATATAACTATTACCACCAGTACCTTTAGAAAAGAAACTAGGCCAATTGTTTACTAAATTTAAAAATTCCCATTTACTTGGTTGTACAGAATATTCAAAGTCAGTGTCAATCAATGCCTGCGGAGTTGATACACGTAATTTTTGTACAGGATCAGTAAATACTTCTCCTGGAACCATTGTTTCATTTTGTTCGTCTATGATAATTTGTAGCTTATCACTCGAACTCATTGACGAAGTGTTGTAATTCAACACTAATGTAGTAGTTTGACTAGTTTGAGGATTAGTAATGCCACCAATACCCGAAACGTTAAGTGCGCTGTTAGCTGAATTAGTAGTATAAGCAGTTGAGCGCAAATCAGGATCGGAGAAGTTATAAATTACAACTCCTTTGGTAACGTTGGTAATTAACAAGAGGCTTTCTTGTCTAATAAATCGATTGGTAATTGTGACTGTTCTAGTACTAGGTGTAAATGTGTACAAACAATCAATAACTTTTTTTGCCATTTTTTAGTCTCCGAGTCCTATCGTTGTTGCAGAGAAAGGATATCTGCGTATTTGTTTTGTGCTTGAATTTTTTCTTACAATCACAGTTGCTTTACTGTCAACTTCTGGTGCATTGTATATAATTAGTCTATTTTCTCTCACTCTAAAACCTTTGTAACTGTCATAGACAGGTAAAAATGCAAATGCATTTTGATTTACATAAGGTTCTAACCTTCGTCCGTCTACTGTAACTTCTAGATCTTTACTGTCTACAATGTAAGAATTACCTAAAATAGCCTGATTTAATCTTAAATTAAACACACACTTGTCAGAATCAAATTGATTACTTACATCATCTAACACAGTTGCACCTGCTACTCCTGTGATAGGTGCATAAGTTACTATTGCAGGGGTATCCGTTACTTCAATTAAAGGATTTCCTGCAGAATCGCCAACGCTAAACAGTGTGCCGGTTAGATTATTAGTTATAGAAAACAGTTGACCAGCTGACCCTTCAAAACTTAATGCTCCGTCATCAGTGACTCTAAGTGTAATAGGAACGGCATTCTGCCCAGTAAACACAATGGTTGGCTGTGCTGTCTGATTTACATTAGGTGTAATAACGATATTTTTGTCTGAATTAGCCATAGTTCAATATTATAGTATATTTAGCCGTTTATCAAATTCCGTATCTGCCGCGCACACTGGCAAAATAGCTACTAACTTCAGTAGCAGTCAAAGCCTGTCCTAGTATGCTTAAAACTCCAATTCTGCAGGCTATAGCTTCTGAAACTGTAGCACCAACTTGTTTTGCGCCAAGTGTTACTGTATTATAACTTTTGTTTTCTAATACAGAAGTCAGCGGTGAAGAAGCATTAGCTAGCACCCCGTCAATATATAAAATTGCTTGAGATCCAGTCCAAACTGCTGTAATAATGTGCCAGCCTGCTGTTATGCTAGCACGACTAAATCCCACACCGTAGTTACCAAATGTTCTCAATCTAAATAAAGCATACAAGCTACCCGTAAACGATCCTTGATTAATTCCTATTTGATATCTAATAGTACCGTCGCTGTCACCGTTGTTAATAATTGTGCCGGTTGCTGTTGTCCAGTTAGATATAAAAATTGCAGCATTTATTGTGATATATTCGCTAGTTGGCACATTTGATAAAGCGCCGTAGCTGGTTATTGTTCCTCTAAATTCTAACGAACCTGCATTATAGTTTACGGAATTTAGTGTTGGTGTAATTTCAGCTGTAGCTAATACAGAATTTGGAGATATTGCTGATGCTTGTACATCGGCAGCGGCATAAGGAAAACTTCTACCACTACCCCATATAATGCGAACAGCTCCGCGTGCTCCGTCCCCTGATACTTGCGAGCAAGCACCGCCACCGCCAAATAAACCTCCATTACCTCCTCTGTTGGTAGCACCATAAGGTCCAGCTTGTGAATTAGCTGAACCGCCTTGTCCTCCAAAACCTCCAGAGCCGCCGCCACCACCGGTGCCTACATATGTTCCGCTAGTTCCAGAGATGCCGTCGTTAACTAATCCGTAGATGTTTACACCGCCGCCGCCTGCGCCGCCGTTGTTTCCGCTAGTTTGGCCGGCGCCACCGCCACCGCCAGCGCCACCTGAACCATTTCCCAATCCTGAACCAAAACCGCCTGATCCCGATGCTGTTGAGTTAGAAGTGTTCCTGCCGTTGCCTCCAAACCCAAGATACCCTCCGGCGCCTCCGCCGCCGCCTGCGCCTCCGCCTCCTCCACTAGAAGAAATAGCATAACCGCCTGAGCCGCCGCCGTCTCCTTGATACGCTCCTCCTACAACACTTGCTGTAGTGTCGGTGCCCCAGCCGCCTTTACCACCTAAACCAGCTACTGTAGCTGTACTAATAAAATAGCTGTCGCCGCCGTTGCCGCCGTTGCCAGTGCCATTACCAATACCTCCTGCGCCAACAACTACAGTATACGTTTGTCCAGGAACTACAGGAATATTATTTTTCCAACCAAGGCCACCGCCCGAACCTCCAGCAAGTGTGTTCACATTCCAACTTCCGCCACCACCGCCACCACCGATACAAACTACACTTACACTTGTAACACCTTCTGGTGCGGTCCACGAATAAGTTCCGGCTGATGTAAATTCTGCTTGTCCAGTTGCCGAACCTTGCGAAATATTTACTGATGTATTTTGATTTGTATTAATTAATGGATTGGTAAAAATTTTCAGCTTGTTTGATTCAGATAAGGAACTTTGAGCAAAATAGTTTTCTAAACTAGTGCCTGAATTTATCATTGCTCCCCAAAAATCTACTGAACCTGTGCCTGTTCCTGTATATAAAAAACTTCCGCCTGGGGATAACCAAATTTGAATTAATTCAGCAGCAGCCATAGTAGCAGTAAAGTAACATCTCCACCATCCGTTTCCTGCAGATACTATACCAGACGAGTCCGGAGTTGATCCGCCACCTGAAGAATCAACACCAGTTGCTAAATTATAACGTCTATAGTAACTGCCAGCTTGTATCACAATGTTATCAATAGTTCTTGCTTTGGCAAAAATGCTGATTGTGTATTTTCCTGAGACCGGTATATTACTAGTTGTAGCAATTACGTGTTGTCCGCTAACTGCAATATCGCTAACTATTCTTGCTGTTGCAGTTCCATTTGGAGCTATCGCAGTAGTCGACTGAATTGAGATTTGAGAATTACTAGTCCACAAACTAATATTTTCAGGGTCATTTATAAAATTAGTATAGGCATTCGTAATACCCGAACCTGGATCAATAGACAACAACGTTGCAGATGCCTGCGGTAATTTTGGACCAAATTGAATTCCCATTTTTCTTTCCTTATTCGTCTACTTCTACATCGAGTTTATCAACGTCTGCACGTTCTGCCCAAACTGTATAGAAACAATTAACATTTCCACCAAACATAGCATCATTGTCAATAAAGATTTTTAATCCTTCGATGCGCTCAACATATAACTTTTGATATTTGCCTACCGGTGTTATATCAACTGTAATAGTATCTAAATCAACTAGTCCTGCCCAATATTCTGGCAGCTCAATAATTCTATTATTAGTTAAGCGGCCTCGAACATAAACACCAAACTCTGGACCTTCAAGGCTACCATGTTTGAGTAATTTCCCTCGTTTAGTAGGATGTTTGATGATGAATGATTTTGTTGTAGCATTAACAGCACCGCTAACTCCCAATCCGCCGGCAATTGTTACAGCGCCTGTAGTTGTTGAAGTGCTGGCCTGATTAAACAGGATAGCCAACCTGCCTGCGGCTGCTGAACCAATAGTCAGTGTACCTGTGGTCATTGCTCGCATGAAGTCAACAGCACCAGTTGTTACGTTAGTATTGATTGTGGCAGTACCTGTAGTACTATTACCTCTTACTACAAGAGTAGCATTGCCACCTGTTCCACCAATGTTTACAGTAGCAGCATTACCACCAATTGTAGTAGTGCTTGCACCACCGCCTGCAATGTTTAAAGAACCGCTGGTAATTCCGTTAAACAGATTGACTGTACCTGTAGTTACGTTGGTGGTTAGAGTAGCTGTACCGCTTACCGTATTACCGTTAATAGTAACAGTACTGTTCCCGCCTGCTGTACCAACGTTGACATTACCGCCAATACCTCCAAGGTTAATATTGCTAGCACCGGATCCTACTCCAATACTTACTGTACCTGTAGTCAAACTGGCAAACATGTTAACTGAGCCAGTAGTTATGTCTGTAGTAAAGTTAACACTGCCTGATCCGTCTGAAGGACTGCGTAATTTTAGTATGTTACCCGTAATCTGCGGGCCAATATTAACTGTTGCAAATGTACTCTGATTAGTACCTAAGTTAACTGTGTTTCCGTTTACGGTGCTAGTTCCAACTGCACCGCTAACTGCACTACCAATGTTTACGTTAGTAGTTGATCCGCTAACACCGTTAGTACCAATATTAATTGTTTTTGTTGTTGCGTTGGCTGTTGCGCCGTGTGCAAAACTGTAGGTACTTGCTCCAGTGCTACCGCCAAACATGTTTACTGTCTGTGCCTGTGTAGCAGTATTACCTACGTTCCATGTTGTAGCAGAGTTAGCAAGATTAACAGTACCTGTTAAACCGTTCATCCAAGTAACAGTACCTGTTGTTACGTTGGTAGCTATTGTGGCTGTGCCATTGGTGCCGTTGCCGTGTACAGTTAATGTGTTGTTTTGATTGTTAGCACCAATTTGTACATCAGTTGCGGCTGCTAGACTACCAACACTGGCAGTTGCAGCATTTTGTAGAACTGCTGACGCACTTAATACATTAGTATTATTAATCTTATAAGTTAAGCCAGTGTTGATGTCAATGTTTTGATTGCTATTAAAATTACTACCTGTACTAGTCCAAGTAAATGTTTTGTCTGTGGCGCCTTTGATAGTAAAGCCGCCGCCATTAGCAGTAGCATCAGTAGCGCCACCTGATGCAAATACAATTGAGCCTGCGGTTGCATGATTAACACTTAGAGTAATTTGTGTCAAACTGTCAACACTAGAAATAGTTGGTGTTGCACCAAATGCACCAGTACCGCTTGTTACAGACACAGTCATACCAGGAATCAATCCTGTAGTTTTTGTGCCATTAAGTAGTGTAACAACGTTTGTACCTAATGCTAATGTTGCTTGTAAACCAGTTACTGCGGCAACACTGGCTAATTCTAAATTTTTATCATCAACTGTGACTGTACTAGAATTAATTGTGCTCAGTGTACCGTTGACTGTTAAATTGCCGCCCACAGTTACATCACCAGTCATCGATACTGCGCCTGCATTAGTAATAGTAAACACGTCAGTCATTGTATTTGCTGCTGCACCACTGCCGGCTACCGGAGCTGTTCTAAATATAATATTGCCGGAGCCGCCTGAGCCTGTGCCATTACCTGCTTCAACTACAGTATTGGCACCAATAATATTAGTACCGACTGCTGCACCAGATTTAAATGTTGCTACGCCTCCTGTGCCATTGGCACCAGCATCTCCGCCTTGAAATGTTGCTGCGCCACCCGCGCCACTCGTTGCACCGCCAGTTCCTGCCGATACAGTTAGTGTATTACCAGCTGCTGCTCCACCCGTAGCCCCTGGGCGCACAGTTAAATTGCTAGAAGTTTGAGTAGTAATAGTAGTTGCTGTTGAAGCATTACCAACTGTAATAGTGTCGCTCTTAATTCTCAAAGTTTGTGCCGGAGCATTACCACCTGTAACAGTTCTAAATACCATTTCAAATGCTTCAGCTGAAGGACCAACGTTGGTACTGATTGTTTCCACTGCGCCGCTAGTAAACGCAGTTCCTGCAGAATTTTCTGTAACAAATTGAAATCCAGTTCCAATACCAACTGCGGCTGTACCAGTAGTAGTATGGCTGATTTTAATTGGATAGCTAATGTTGTTAGTAACAGCATCGTCTAGGGTAAATGTTAACTGATTTGGTACAAGAGCAGAATTAGCATTGAATGTTACAGTATCGCTGCTAGCATCTCCCAGTGTGGTATTACCGTTAACTACTAGGTTGCCTCTAACTGTAGTATTCAGTGTAGTAGCACCCATTGAAATTGCGGCTGCTTGGCCAAAATTAATAGCAGTAATGTTAGCATTAAACAAACTTGCTGTGCCGGTATTGTTACTTGCTATAGTTGGTGTTGGGCCGTTCATGTTCAACGTTACACTGGTAGCGTTATTCATAGTTACGGTTGGATTAGCAATAGTTACGGTGCCGGTAGTTGCGCCGATCGCAATTGCAGTTCCTGCACCAGCAATATTAACAGTAGTTGCGTTAGCATTGAATACATTGGCTGTGGCTGCATTGGTTGTCAATGTTGCAGTACCAGTTGTAGCATTGCCTCTAACAGTCAGTGTTGAGTCTCCAGCAGTAGTACCAATTGTTACATTGGCCGCAGCTCCGCCAATGTTAGTAGTTGAGGCTCCGCCAGTGGCAATGTTTACTGTACCTGTAGTAACACCAGTATAAAGATTGATAGTACCCGTAGTTACATCGCTGGTTAAGTTAACAGTGCCAGCAGCAACACTATTAATTTCAAATGTGTTGTTTGTTATAGCAGGGCCAAAAGTTAGTGTGCTTGCTGTGGCAGCATTAGTGCCTAAATTAATACCAGTAGCAACCCCAAATGCATTAACTGTTGTAGAAACAGTATTCCATAAATTAACTGTAGTTTGCGTGCCAACTACTGTAGGATTACCAATAGTTAATGTTCCACTGTTGGCTCCTAAGGCAATTGTAGTACCTGCTCCAGCAATATTAACTGTAGCAGCATTAGCATTGAATATATTAGCTGTGGCTGCGTTAGTTGCTAATGTAGCTGTACCTGTTGTAGCATTACCTCGAACAGTTAGTGTACTATCTCCGCTAGTTGTACCAATGTTTACAGCAGCGGCAGCACCTCCAATATTGGTAGTTGATGCGCCGCCTGTGGCTACGTTTATTGTGCCAGTTGTTGTACCAGTATAAAGATTGATAGTACCTGTGGTTACGTCACTGGTTAAATTAATAGTGCCGGCTGCGGTGCTGCCAATCTTGAATGTGTTTGCAGTAATAGCAGGACCAAATGTCAATGTACTACCAGATGCTGCACTGGTAGCAATGTTAACTCCGGTAGCTACACCAAATATATTTCCTGTTGTGGCGACAGTATTAATAATATTAGCTGTAGTCATTGCAGTGACTAAGTCTAATGTTGTGTTATTAGCACTAGGTGTAACACTTAATCTTGTAGTTGCGGTTTGTGCTGCTGCGCCACTGGCTAGTATTGTACCGGTAGCAAAAGCAATTGATCCACCAGTTGCATTACCTGTGCTTAAACCGCCTTGTAGTTGTAAGTTTGCAGCAGAAATATTTGTACCGCTTCCGTCTGTAGCACGGAATATTTTTGCTGTGGGGGAAGCAGAACTTGTGTCGTTACCAATTACTAAATCAGTAGATGGATTAACTACGATACTAGCTGTACCTTGATTGGTAATAAATGCAGTAGCATTGTTGTCTCCAATACGTACGGTATCAGCATTTAGATAAATGTCTCCGGAACCGTCTGGTTGAATAGTGATATTTCCGTTGGCTCCGTTGGCAATAGTAATACTGCCACTAGTTGATCCGTTGTTTGTATTAAGTGTTAAGTCGCCGGTGCCGTTAGTGGTAATAGTAGCTGCTGCATTAGAGTCACCAACTCGAAGAGTGTCAGCATCAACGTAGACGTCGCCTGTACCGTTTGGTGTTAGCACAATGTTTCCGTTAGTGCCGTTATTAATTACAATAGTACCTGAGTTGGTGCCGGAATTAGTGCTTAATGTTAGATTACTAGTACCTTGTGTGGTAATTGTAGTTGCTGTACCATTTGCACCAATTTGTAAAGTGCTTCCGTTTAATTTTAATGTTTGAGCAGGTGCGGCACCAGCAATCATCTGCTTAATTACTAAATCAAAATCTTCTGAGGTCGCTGTAACGTCTGTAACTACGGAATCAATTTGTAAACCAATTTCGTTATTTCCTGCGGTAGTTTCTGTTATTAATTGAATACCTGTACCAATGCCGTTAGCTGGTGCGCCCGATGTTGTATGTGTAACAGTTACCGGATAACTTACTGCATTATTAGAAGCATCGTCTTCTGTAAAAGTAATTGTGTTTGGAATATTAACGGTTGATGCATTAATAGTTACGCTATCACCGCTGGCATTACCTAATGTTACGTCGCCGTCAACAGTTAAACTATTGTTAATACTGGTTGTACCAGTAGCAGCACCTAGCTCCAAGGTTGTAGCTGCACCAAACGCATTAACAGTAGTAGCCACTGTGTTATAGACGTTTTGTGTTGTCTGTGTACCAACTAATGTTGGATTACCGATAGTGATAGTACCACTGTTAGCACCTATTGCGATAGTGCCTGCTGCGCCAAATGCGTTAACAGTGGTAGCTACGGTATTGTATAAGTTTTGTGTAGTTAATGCGCCAACTACTGTACCGCTGTTAACTGTTACTGTACCCCCAACTGAACTGCCAATGTTTATGTTAGTAGTTGATCCGCTTGCTCCACCAGTACCAATATTAACTGCTTTTGTTGTAGCTGTGGCAGTTGGTGCTGTGCCAAAGTTATAAGTACTTGCGCCGGTGCTGGCATTGCCTATACTGATAGTTTGAGCTGCGGTGGTGTTAGCAATGTTAACGTTAGTACCAGCACCACCAAAATTTATAGTAGTTGCAGTAGCGTTAATAAGATTAAATGTTGCCGAACTAGTAGTAATGTCTCCGCCATTGACTGCAAGATCGCCAGTTAGTGTTGTGTCATTGCCTACTGCTAAATCTGTACCAACATAGGCTTTTTTAGCAATAGCTGCGCCGCCAGCAGTATAAAAACTTGCTGCGGTATCTCCTGAACTTGAAGCATCTGTTGTGCCAAGTACCTGCGCCTCTTCAGTCACGACGAGGCCGTTTTTAACGACGAAATCAATAGTTGCCATTCGGTTTCCCTCTCCACCGGTTGACAGCGGTTTCCCGCTGTCATATTATGTATTTATTAGATAGTGTTTAAGTAACGTACTACCCTCACTTTAATTGTGTTTCCTGCTGTAGCTTGTGCTAATAGTCTAGCATTTGGCGCACTGATATCTGCGGTAAATGTCACTAGATTATTGCCAGTTCTAATTACAGCATAGTCGGTTAAGGTAGCAGTTGTACCATCGTGTAACATTAGTATTTCACTAACCTGATACTTGCCTACATCAGTGCCTGCTGTACATTCAATTTGAACTGTAAACTTAGCTGAACGGAATGTGGCTGTAGCAAATGAACTTACCGCTGTAGCTGTTGTAGTAATACCAGTTGTTTCACTTGAAGTAATATGTAGTTGGTCGTTAACAACAGTTGTTGCACCAGTCTTAACAGTAGATCCTGTAGCACCAGTCGTACCAATGTTAATAGTACCAGTTGTAGTTCCAGTGTAAAGATTAATAGTACCTGTAGTTACATCGCTGGTCAAATTGATTGTGCCTGCTGCGGTGCTGTTAATTTTAACAATATTTCCACTGACTGCTCCGCCAAATGTTAGTGTGCTAGCACCAGCGGTAGCTGCTGTTGCTAAATTTATAGCCCTAGCAGTTGTTCCGCTATGTGCTATACTTACAGTTGTTGCTATTCCGGCAAAATTCATTGTTTGCGTACTAGTAGTAAACACATTAGCTGTAGTCATTGATGTGGTTAACTCTAATGTTGTAGCAGAAGAACTAGGTTCAATAGACATTCTAGTTGTAGGAGTTTGAGGAATGTCTCCAGAAACTCCCGAAGTACCAGTTTGAAACTGTATACTTCCAGTACGTTTATTTCCAGTGTCCATGCCTGAACGAAGTGTTAAGTTAGCTCCAGATACGTTTGTACCAACTGCGCTTTCAGCTTTAATAACAGCATCTACTGGAGAAGCACTGGCTTCACTACTACCAATAGTTACGTTTCTGTTCCTAATAACTAGAGTAGATTGTTTAACAATGGTTCCAGCTCTAGCTAGATTAGTCTGCGTAGTAGCTGTGGTTATCTTAAACACAAAACTTTGGCTAGTTAAACCGGCTGTGGTTACGGGCCATGTTCCGTTGATGTTGGCATCGCCTGAACTAGCGATAGTGATTTGATCGCCGGTGTTAATGCCTAAGCTACGAGGAGTATCTGTAAATACTATAGGACTAGTAGCAGTAATAATTCCTGTTAGATTAGCACTTAGATAGACTCTAGTTGCATTTACACCGGTAACGTAAGTGCCTGCTGGAATGAATGCATTACCTTGAACTAGCATGCCTGCACGTACACCTGTAGTGCTGGCAAATCGTAGGAATCCTTCACCGTTGGCGCTGTTTGTGCCCAGTGCAATGCCTGTCGCACCAATAAACACGGTACCAGAACCTGCGATAGTACCTACTAGTGCTCCAGTATTTGCATAGGTAAATGTTGTGTTGTTAGACACAGTAACTGATGCGTTAACTGTGTTAAATCCGCTGTCACTAGTGCAGACGATAGTTACTGTATCGCCTGTGGTTAATCCATGGTTAGCAGTAGTTACAATAGTGGCTACGTTAGAGCCGTTTCTAGCCACTGTGCTGATTGTAGCATTTAGGCCAATGTTGGCTGTAACAGATACACTAGCAGATCCGCCAGTGGTATAACTCTTGATGTTAGTAGTTAAAGATTCTGTAGCTGCGCTGCTACCAATGTAAACTGCTTCAGCATCTCCGCCTATGTTTACTGCCCTAGCATTTGAATTAAACACGTTGGCTGCGCTGGTGCTAGCTGTGCCTATTGCAGCACCTGTAGTGTTAACTACATCTGCAACGGTAAGACTTTGACTCCATTGAGGTGCAGAGCCTGTACTAGTCATTACGGTATCAGCTACGCCAATACTTAATGTGTTTAGAGTAGTTGCAGCACTAGCATACAACATGTCTCCAATGCCATAACTGGCAATATTTGTACCGCCACGGTTAACAGGCACGTTAGATGTTAAATTGCTAGGATTTAAGAAGTAACTTGAGTCATAAGTATCTAGTGTACCTGCATCAATGACTCCAGCTTTAATTAAAACTTGTCCTGCTGATAAACTGTCTCCAGTGCCTACACTAAATTGTGTAGTATTAAAACTAGCAACGCCTGTAGTAGAATATCCGCCGCTGCCTCCTGTCTTATCTGCTTTGGCTACATCAAATGTTAAATCGCCGTAGTACGGACTTGCGCCGCTACCTGTAATTGACAATACACTACCGGCAGCAAGCTGAGCACTTTTAACAGCAGTTGACCAAGTTGAATCGCCTCTTAAGAATGTTGAGCTATTGGCTGTGCCTGTAGCCAACCTTGATGTAGCAATAATACCAGAAATAATATTACTAGCATCAATGTTTGTAGTTACAAGACTGTTCCAATTAGATAAAATTGTACTACTGGTATTAACTGTGCCAATTACTTTGATACTAGCTTTTGTTAAGGTGATTGTGCCAGTGCCAACTGCGGTAATGTTTGCTTCACCTAATACAACTCCAGCAGTTGAACTTAGTGCATCTGCTCGCAGTGCATGAATAGTAAAGCTATTAGTTGTTACACTACCAACAAACCAATAGGTATTTTGTGTAATTTGTACACTGTCTACCGAAGGTAAGTCACTACCTTTAATTCTAAAAGCATCTCCTGTAACAAAACCGTGTGCAGGAAAAGTTAATGTGTTATTAGTAGTATCAACTACTCGTCTTGTCAGTGTATGTGTAGCTCCTGTTGATGTAGTTAGTGCTACAATAGTTGCTAAATTATAGTTGGTATAAAGCTCTATTGTAGTTGTGTTAATAACTTTAGCATAATATACGCTGCCGTTAGTTAATCCGCCAACTGCAGGATTGGCTGCTGGACTATACTGTACAGGATCTCCTGAAGTAAACCCGTGTGCTGCCAGTGTGGTAATTCTGTTTAACAGCGTATCAACACCGCCGCCACTGCCTGTTGAAGTTGCATCAAATGTAGCAACAACAGTAGTAGTAGCTGTTTCTGTAAGAACAGAACTTGAATTGTGTTCTATAAAGTCTGGTGCTCCGCTAGTAGCAACAAAAGTTTGTCCGCCAACTAAATTAGTATAGACACGTTTTTCAACTGCGCTGATAGTAATTTGAAAACTTGACCCTGCACCACCTAAATATGTGTTACTTGCTGATAGCGCATTACTTCCGCCTGTACTAGAATATCCTGCACCACCAAACACTACATCAACATTAGTGACTGCGCCTGATGATACTGTGATATCTGCTAGTGCGCCTACACCGCTGCCTGTAACATTAGTTAATGGAACACGTGAATAAGTACCATTAGTATAACCACTACCTCCTGTTAATCCTGTTAAATTATTAACTGCGGTAATAACACCACTTCTGTATTCTATAAATTCTGCCTGACTTAAAGAGTCTGCTGCTGTTATAACTGATCGAATTGCGCCAGTTTCGGCTGCTGGTGCAAAGAATTTTAGTGTAGCAGTGGAAGTTGCTGACACTGTAGATGCAGTTGGAAATGTTATTGTAAAAGTTCTTGGATCTACAGCCATATTAGCTGCGGTAATCTTTGATCCTTTTGGTATAGTGCCAGCTGTGTCAAACACAAACTGTCCTACAGCAATAGTACCTGTTAAAGCTGCGGCAGTTACACTTCCTGTCATAGTAGTTGCAGCAGCAGCACCTGCTAATGTAGCTGTAGCTGTAGTGCTAGCAGTTGTAGCAGTATCTGTACCGGAATTTGAATAGTAAAATTCAGTTGCGCTGGTTACAGTAACATAATCAGTGTCATCATACCCCGAAGTAGCAGCATCAATTTTAACAGCGTTTCCTGTAGTAAAATTGTGCGCGGCTGACGCAGTTAAATAAACTTCGTTATTATATCTAAACGCTGAACTAATAGTTCCGTTAGTATAAGTCGGAGTCATAGTAGGATCTAATACAAGATACTGTCCGCTAGTAGCTGCTCTTAAAAAATAATTTGATGTTGAACTTGTAGCAGTTGTTGCTGTACTGACTGTAACTGTAGTATTTGAATCGCTTGGGGTTCTATCACCTGCAATAATCAATGTGTTAGCACCAGTAGTAAATGCTGTATTAAAAGTACCAAACACACTGCCTACAATGATGCTGGTAGCACTGGTATAACTAGATTTTAATACGCCACTTGCGCCGCCGTAGTAGATAGTTCCTTGAACAGTAGCAGTACCTGGATTGATATTAGTAAACACTTCAAAGCTACCTGCACTGCTACGATTGACTAACCATACTCCGTTGTAGGCTGCAGGTGTAACACCTTCAATCAATACGTATGTGTCCTTGGTTACTGTGACAGCACCGCTATGAGTTACAGTAAAGCTGTTGGTTCCGCTGGTAATAGCTGTAGTAGCAGTATTACCTGTAGTTTGAATAATTATTGCTCCTAAATTAGCAGTAACAGCTGAGCTAATAGTTAATTCTTGTTGTTGAAATGTTTCAGTTGCAATATCGCCTGCAAGAATATCATTTGCAGGAACGTCGTCAACTTGACGTAGACGGCTGTCTAAACCGCTAGAACTAAAGTTAGTAAAACTGCGGCTAGTCGGAATTAAGTCAGCGTTGATCTGTCCGTTAGAATTTAGCTGAACTAGAGATCCCGGAACAGCATTGGTGCTGACGTTTTTATCAAGTACGTTACCTAAGTGATTTTGAGCGTAGCTATACACAGCTAACTGAGTACTGATACGACTATCTTTTGGACCTCCGGTCTCGTTTTCTCCTAGGTCGGGGTCGGTACTGATAGTTTCAACTGTTACACCACCAACACCTAGTTTAAGTACATCAAGTGTATCAACTGTAATTTTGTTAGTAAACGTAACGTTACCAGTTCTGTTAAAGGCAGTAATAAAGTTACCAACTTTAAAGTCACCTAGTTCGTTAGTTCCAGATGTGTAAACTCGACCTGCATTCTGTGCAACTTGTTCATATTCTGGAACTGTCTGGCCACCGTTTTGTGGTAATGCATTGTAGTCTGTACCGGAACCTGCATATTCCCATGTATGTGCAGATGAGTTAGTAATACTTGGTCTATGGAACCAAATCTTTTTACCAGGCATAGTAGCTGTACTGGTAAATGTTCCTCCTGTTATTGTTGGAATAACTTGGAATGTAGCTCCGTACAAATCTGAACGAGAAACAACAGAACTAACAGTATAAGAAACTGCTGAGCCATTTCTAGTAGTAATTGTGCTAGAAGCTGCAAATTGATTTCTAGTTTCAGTTAATCCAATAGTAACTTTATTAATAGATACTACTAGTTCTCTAGTTCCTGCATTATAGCTGTAAACGTAAGCATTGTTAGGAAATCCGCCAGTTAGTCCAGTTAATACATCGCCTGCAACAAATGTATAGCCGCTAGGACTTCCAAGGGCTAAAGTTAAAGTTTGAAAAGTATTGTGTGTTTCAATAACCTCACCAACATACATTTCATAATCTTGTTTTTTAAATTTTTGTGTGCCGGCACCTACAAAGGTAATATCAACATCTCTAGTTAAACTGTCATCATAAGTAAGACTAAACGTATTTGATGTTAGATACTTAATGTAAAAAATATCGCCGTTATAAATTCCGCCAATCTCAGTGCCGCCGTTGCTATCGTAAGTTACAGTGTCACCGTTATTAAATCCGTGACTGGCTATAGTGAACACGTTAGTTGAAGCATCTACTGCTGTAGCAGCATTAAAACTGACTTCTAAGAAACTAGGTAAAGTTGATTTAAATGTGCTAGTTTCGTCTGCATTAGTTGAAGGGTTGTATAGTCTTACTACAAATTCTTCAACTGGTCCATCAGGCCTAGTAAAACCAAATGCTGTGACAGTTTGAATACTGCCTACTGTACCAGTTGTACCAACATATCCTTGGTCAAATGCAAATGCATTTGGACTATAGCCTGATGACCGTAATGCATATAAACCAAAGTTAGTAGCTGAGTTAGTGATAGAGCAGTAGCCGCCGCTTTGAGTATAGCAGCCATTCAGCATGAAAATCTGGAAACAAGAAACAATCTGTACATAAGCGTCGTTGATAACACGCCACCCTGTGCCGCCAAATGACAGCATAGTAAAAGCGTTGGCAACCATTGACTTACCTTGTTCGGGTGCTGGGCCGCTTACAGGGTTTTCTGCTTCAATTTGATTAGTAGGTGTGTTAGGTGTGACAACTTTTGATCCGTCAACTAGTGCTCCGCTACCGCCTAAGAATGAAAGTAGTGTACAGTTTTGAATATATGGCGATTGACTAATTAATGGTTTGGTACTTGGTAGATAAGTATATCCTACTCGACTGGTAGTTGTATCTAACGGGTCGTCGAATGCCACTGCATAGGCAAATGTATAACTGGGCACGCCGCTGGCTAATCCATCCCTAAAGGTTACTTCGCCAAAATATACACCGTTACGAACACGTAGTAAATCTAATCCAGGATTTAATGGACGAAGATTTACCGAACGTAGACTATCGCCTTTAACTGTGACATTGTCTGGCACAATGACAGGATTATCAATATAGTAATCACCGGCACTAATAATAACATTAACTCTAGTACCGTTTACTGCACCGCCTGATGTATAAACCATTCCAGATGCAATTTGTAGAGCTTTCTTTAATGTCAATACAGGGGCGCTAACACCGTCATTGCTGTCACTGCCCTTAGTAGCACTTACATATACGCGATTGCTACCAAAAGTATCTGCATCAGTCCAACCTAAATTTCCTGATCCATCAGTTCTTAACAGTTGATTTAGTGTACCAGTAGCAGTAGGCAGTGTTAACGTATAATTGCCTGCTAGACTGTTAGGTGCTTTAATACCAACATAGTTACTACCGTTGCTGGTTAACTCTCTCATTTGGAGAGTTTTAGCATCTTGGATACTAGTATCTTGAGTAAGTCCTACGTGTGTACTAGTGATTGACGCCACTGTAGTTCCGTCAGCTACTGCGGTAATAGTTCCATTAGTACCAGTATCTGTTACAGTAACTTCTGTGTTATTTTTAAAGATTGTAGACGTAATGTCTAAGATAGTATTGTCATCTTTTTTAACATAGACTTTACCATCTGCGGTATTAAGGGCAAATTCGCCAGTGTCTAGTTGTCCGCTTGTAGGTGCTGTTCCAGCTACGCTACTTCTTTTGTGTCTAATTTTCGTTGCCATGTTATCATCCTATATAGGTACGGGTCAGGCCTTTCGGCGCCCTGCGGGTCAAGACGGATTGCTCCGTCGCCCAATTAATAACTTCCGCCGTCAATCACGTCAGTCCATGTAGGTACGTTGCTGCCATCGGTTGTCAATATTCCATAACTTGTTGTTGCATTGCTACCCGGATTGCTTGCTGCTGTTACTAGCAATCCGCTGGTATTATTTCCGTATATAACTCCATTAGTTGTAAAACTGCTTTGTCCTGTACCACCGTACTGCACAGCTAAATCTGTGTCAAGTGTCAGTGTTTTAACATTTGTTGTGCTGCCAGTACCGCCTAAATTAATCGTGCTAGCGCCTGCGCCGCCAATATTTACTGTTCCTGTGGTCACATTGTTGAATAAATCAACAGTACCTGTAGTCACATCACTGGTAACTGTTACTGCGCCAGCAGCAGTTCCAGAAATCTTTAATTGATTACCTGTGATTGCGCCGCCAATGTCGACTAGTGTTGTAGCACTTGAGCTGGTGCCTAAGTTAATAGTTCCGGAATTTGATAAATTTGTTGTACCAGTTACACCAGTAAAGATATTAGCTGTGCCGCTAGTTACATCTGTTGTTACATTAACTGTTCCAGTAGCAGTACCGGCAACTTTTAAAATATTTCCGCTGATAGCAGGACCAATTGTTGTTGTAGTTGCAGAAGCAGCACTAGTAGCAATATTAACACCAGTAGCAATACCAAATGCGTTAACTGTGGTAGCGGTGGTGTTTAATAGATTAAATGTTGTTTGGTTTGTAGTTAGGTCGCCACCGTTAATTGCCAAATCACCAGTAACTGTAGCATTAACATCTACTGTTAACGATCCGTTAATAGTTGCACTAAGGTCAACTTCAAAATTGTTTTTAACAATTGTTGTTCCAGTAGTAGCACCTAAGTTAAGAGCAGTTGCAGCACCAAAAGCATTTACTGTGGTAGTTGTTGCAGCAAATAAATTAAATGTTACTGCACTAGATGTGATATCGCCACCATTAATTGCTAAATCACCAGTAACTACAGTGTTAGCATTATTAATTGTAGTAGTACCTGTAGCTGCACCAATACTGATCGCTGTACCAGCACCAGCAAAATTTACGGTAGCAGCATTAGCATTAATAAGATTAAATGTTGTTGCAGTTGTAGTTAAGTCGCCACCATTGACTGCTAAGTCGCCTGCAATGGTTACATCGTTTCCTAAATTAAGTGTACCATCAACTGATAAATCGCCGTCAACTTTTAAATCATGCTTAACTGTAGTTAAACCGGTTGGACTAGCAAAACCTATATTAACGGCTGTTGCTGCACCACCAAAGTTAATTGTAGTAGCAACAGTATTAGCTAAGTTAAATGTGCCAGTACTGACAGTTAAATCACCGCCGTCAATATTAACATCGCCGTCAACGTCTAGATTATTATTAATGTTGGTGGTGCCTGTAGCAGCACCAATTTCAACTGTAGTAGCTGCACCACCAAAGTTAATTGTAGTGGCTGTGGCATTTAACAAATTAAATGTAGTTTGATTTGTGGTTAAATCATTACCTTTTATCTGTAGGTCGCCGTCAAGAACTACATTATCATTTCTAATCGTAGTAGTGCCACCACCGCCACCTGCACCTATATTAACAGTGGTTGCAGCACCAAACAAGTTACCTGTATTAACTGTGGTATTCAGTAAATTGAATGTAGTAACAGAAGTAGTTAAATCTCCGCCATTAACTGCTAAATCACCAGTAACCACAGTGTTAGCGTTATTGATTGTAGTAGTGCCTGTAGCAGCACCTATACTAACTGTAGTAGCGGCTCCAAATAAATTACCAGTTGTAACTACGGTATTAAACACATCAGCAGTAGTAACACCACTGTTGGTTCTCAATGTGCTGGTGCCTGCAGATCCACCTCTAATTTCTAATATCGAATTAGAATTAGTGTCACCAATATTAATTGTTGATCCTTGGCCGCCAATATTAATTGTACCTGTAGAACCTGTGAATACATTTACAATACCGTTGGTAACATCACTAGTTAAGTTAGCTGTTCCACCTGTTATGCTGGCAATTTTTAATACATTACCTGTAATAGCACTACCAATTTGCACTGTAGTGATCGCAGCATTACTATTGCCAAGAATAATATTGCCACTAGCTCCAATGTTAATTGTACCTGTAACTGATTGCCAAGCGTTGACTGTGCCGCTAGTTACATCTGTTGTATAATTAACAGTTCCAGATGTAGCAGATGCAACTTTAAATGTATTGCCAGTTAAGCTAGGACCAAATGTTAATGTACTAGCAGCAGCAGCGCCAGTACCTAAATTAAATGCTGTGCCTACACCGCCAATGTTTAATGTTGTAGCAGTGGTATTAGCTAAATTAAATGTTGTTGTGGATACAGTTAAGTCTCCACCGTCAATGTTAATATCTCCGTCAACATCTAGATTATTTCTAACTCTAGTAGTTCCAGTTACTGCACCAATTGTGATTGCTGTTCCTGCGCCTGCAAAATTTACAGTGGCCGCATTAGCATTGATAAGGTTAAATGTTGTTGCAGTAGTGTTAAAGTCACCACCATTTACGCTCAAATCGCCTGTGGCTGTTATATCTCTGTCAACTTTTAAATCAACACCGACAGTTAGATTTTTTTCAATGCCAACACCACCTTCTATAATTACAGCACCTGTGTCTTTAGTTGTACTATCTGTAGTATTTTTAATTAAAACTTTTGGTGTTGGTTCAAAAGTAATACTTTCATTAGTATCTGTTGTAACCACAGTTATGTAAGCTGTGGTATTTTCTTTAATTTGTACAGCAGCAGCAGTATTATCTGGAACATTAACTGTTAACGTTCCGTTAATATTGTGTACATCAACAGTTCTATCGTCGCCTAGTGTAACATTGCCGGCAGCAGAAAAATCTGTGCCAACAAATAATTTTTTAGCAATACCTACGCCGCCTGCAAACGTATTGCCTGCTGTGGTAGCATTAGTTGCGTCTGTTGTGTTTAAGAAACTAGTCTTAGGTGTTGCGCCAAATGTGATTAACTCTGTGCTATTGTTTGTGTCAATCTTAATATAACTATTAGCTGCTTCTGTTATGTTTAACGAAGATGTTGTATTATCTCTTAGATTGTTAGTATAGACACCGTTAACAACAGTATTTGATGTAGTATCGTTACCTAATGTTGTGTTAAGATTAACTTTAAGATCTGTAGTAACAGTAGTTGTTCCGCTGCCGCCGCCAATATTCACTGTGGTCGCAGCACCAAATGCATTAACTGTGGTAGCAGTTGTATTCAACAGGTTAAATGTAGTTTGGTTAGTTGTTAGATCACCACCTTTAACTTGTAGATCTCCATTGGTTACTGTGTTGGCACTTTGAATTGTCAATGTACCTGTGCTTTCACCTACGGTGATTGTTGTAGCTGAACGGAAAGCATTTACTGTTGTAAGTAATGTGTCAAATAGTGTCAACGTTCCTGTGCTTGTTGAAGCAATTGTTGGATTAACACCGTTGATATTTACATTAGTTGCATTTGGAAATGTAATAGTTGAGTTTTCTACAGTAAATGTACCAGGGGCATCGCCCATTGTGATATTAGTAGCTGCTCCAAACGCATTGACTGTGGTTGCGTTAGTGTTTAATAGATTAACAGAAGTCTGAGTAGTGCTAACTATTGAACCTTTAACTTCTAAATTACCGTTAATGTTTGTAGTGCTGGTAGTATGAGCAATGTTGATAGTACCAGCATTTAAGAATGCATTAACTGTAGTAGGACCATCATCACCAATACTGCCCGAACTGTCTCTGTTTACTAGATTAAATGTAGTAGCAGTTGAGTAAACATCTCCGCCATTAAATGCAACATCTCCGGCAAATGTTACTTCGCTACTAGCAATACTAGTTGCTGATGTTGTAATTTTATTTAGATATCTATTTTCTACATAAGTTTGAACAGCAGGTTGTGTTGGAACAGTATTTGGATCTGCAAAGCCTGTGCTAGCAATCAAGTTGCTGTTGTTGCTAACTTCTCTTAATTGAACACCTACTGGAATACCGTTTCGTTTGAAAGGTCCAATGGCTGCAAGTCCGCTAAGATTAATGTTCTCAGCATCAATAGTGACTTCGCCAGTAAGAGCGTTTACGTTAAAGAATTGTCCAATTCTATAATTACCAACTTGGTCGCTAGTAACTGTAAAACATTTACCGTTATTGTATTCAACACGCTCGTTAGCTGGTATAGGTTCGCCGCCAAAGAACGGTAATGCGTTATAAGTTACACCAGCACCTACATATTCCATTGCAGTGCTGGAAGTTGAAATTGTACTTACGTTATGAAAATTAGCTTCTGTACCTGCGGCAACACTTTGAATTGCTGGGAACGTAGCCACAGTGACAGTTCCGCCGTAGACATTATTGAGATAATCAATTACTGCTTCTTGAATAGCAGTAGAAGAATCTAAAATATTTTCTCTTTCTATAATTAGTAGTGGATCATTAGCATAACTGTAAACAGGTTCTGTTACTGGATCAGGTATGTAACCTGTACCGTGGTCAACTACATCAATAACTATCTGTAATAAATTTTGAGATTGGACAGCAGGGCCGTTTGGATCTAGTGGACTACCAATTGGCAAACTAATATTTTGAGGCGTTGTGTTTCCTACTGTAGGAGTAATTGCTTGATTTTTTACAATTCTACCTACAATAGTTTTCCAATATTCATATGCAGCTTGAGTTTCTTCAACTTGTCCTGCAATCACATTGCCTGCGGCATAGGCTAGAGCAGCATTAACTGATTGAGTATTACCTTCATAAGTTAGATCATAAGCAAGAGCATCTATAATATAAGCAATATCCCTACGGCATGTAGCAACATCATAAATTAATGCAGGGTAATTTTCAGCTATCCATGCTTCTAATTCATCTTGCATGAAGACTTTGTTGGCTAATAAAATAGCTGCTGCTTCTGCAAATCCAGGCTCTCGAACTGTTTGAGCAGGAATTGATATTGAAGGTACTACGCTGATACCTAAATTGATAATATTAATTACTGTACTAAAATTAGTATTAATTCTATTTTGCATTGTTAAATTAGCAGTCAATGCAAGAGCTTGTGTTTTTGCTTCTTGTAGGCCAGCAATAGTTTGTGATTTTTGCAAACTAGTAACTTTACTACTGTAACTTCTTAGATAACTTAAACCAGCATACACTGATTGATGATTACTATTAAAGATTGCATCTGTCAGCACAGCATTTAAAATTAGTCCAACGTCTCTACGACATTTTTGTTCGTTGTATTTGAATGTTAAATTAACGTTAGTAGTTGAAGAAACATAATATCCGATAGGATCATTTCCTAAAAACATCACACTACCAACTTGTGGCTTATCACTTAGTTCACTAACATCTATAGTTAAATTCTTAGCTAGGTTAGCTGTTGCTGTGGCGCCACCTAATGCTGGACTAATTGTTATGTTAGGTTGGAAATCATATCCGCTTCCTGGATCGGTAACTGTGATAGCATTTATAATACCTAAAATTGGATCAATGCTAGCAACCGCAGTAGCTTGTACTCCGCCAACAATTGTGGGAGGATCAATAATAATTGTAGGTGGACTGCTATATCCACTACCTTCAGCATTTACTGTTATTGATCCAACACTAGAATAATAATCAGTAGTAATTAATCCTGTTGCATACGGATCTGGATAAAAACCATCTGCTAAGAATGCCTTGTCTCCAAAGTCGCATACTGAGTTTGATATTGATAAGTATCCGCCACGAGTTGTATAGAATGATTTTGCACAGAATACAGCAAAGCATGACACTAACTGCATGTAACCAAAGTTGGTAATATGGAAGCCGACACCACCTTGTGCAACTTGAGTGAATGCATCTGCAACCATAGAAAGGATTGGACTTTCGCTGTTATATCGATCACCGTCAATTAACATGCCGCCGCCTGCGCCTTCTACATCAACGGCATATTGTTCAACTTGTAGAGGATCAATCTCATTATCTCTTAAAGGTCTTGCGCCTGTAACTAACGTTCCGTTAAGATCTGGTTGTGCTGTTTGAAATGGTAGCCATTCTGTACCATTTTTAAGCCATGGTCCGTTGATGTTTGAACAGTTCTGAACATATGGAGAAGTGTCAACTATTGCGTCGCTGTCAATATTAATGCAATATGCAGGTGCAGGTAGCCCTTTAAACACTAGTTGAGCAACATAACATCCACTGTTAACTAACAAAAAGTCTGTGCCTTTTTTTACAGTTCCAGTTGACGGAGTGCTGGCAATGTTACTACCTTCTTGTCTATAAGTAAAAGAAGTATTACTAGGTACTTCTAACACATTAACATCTGTTTCATCAACTTCGGCTAATGCTGCTTGTCCTGTTCCGGAGCCAGCGCCAGTAGCAAAAAATGTTGTGCCGGTTACGCTGCTAGGAGAACCAATTGATGTCCAAACAGTGTTACCTGGAGTTGTAATAGTATAGCGTTGTCCTATGACAAAACTGCCTGCTAAAACAGGAGTTCCAATTTCAGATTTAATCCTTACTCGATCTCCAGGATTAAGTCCGTGACTGGTTAATGTGTTTATAGTAACAACTTTGTTTGTTCTTTCAACATTAGTGATATTGAAAGTTAATGTTCCATTTAATGGTCGCAGTATTGTATTACGTAACGAATCTCCAATTATTGATACTTTTGGGGGAACACGAAGAGGATTATCTTCATAGTATTCTCCACTGCGAACATAAATTGTTGTTCCCTGCTGAGCAACTGCTAGAGCACCTTTCAATGTTCTCTTTGCCTGATTTGAACCTTCACCTAATCCAGTGTTTGTGTCATCACCGTCCATGGTAACATATAAAATGTTACTGACTTCTGGACCAGGTATTGAAAATCCAGGAGCAAACTCAAGGTCGCCATTAATACGAACTCGTTGCGTTGGGTTTAATTCAATGTTTCCGTCTGATTGCTGTAAGATTGTGTCATCCAGCAAGTTAAACGGATTTACATTATGTTTGCGTAGATATTTCATAATTAGATCGTCACATAGCTAACGGTAACACTTACCATATTTGGGGTTGTAACGGCTGCATAAATTCTGTCGCCAGGATCTAAAACTAGTCGTTCTGTACTAAATGTAAAAGTATCATTTGGATCAAGTGGTACTTGATTAACTACTTTATTTGTATCAATTGCGCTATCACCTGATGCCACCACCCATATATCAATATATTCTATTGTAGTATTTAGGTTACAAAACATCATTACTGTAATAGCATAAGAAGAGCCAAGGCTAGGACTTATTGGTGTAGCAGCTGAATTGATCAATGAACTTTGAATTGCCATCTTTTGTCCTTATAATATTAATGAGTATAAAAGTGCCTTAGTTTTGCTGATCAATTCGTCATTTGTTCCTAAACCGTTTACAAAATACAAACCTGTTCCTCCTGTACCTGCAGAACTTTTACTGTACAATTTTACATATCCAGACGGAGTAGTTGGTACTGCTGCTCTATTTGGAATGTTAAGTACGTTATCAAATAAAATGTTATCATTACTTGTATTAGAAATATTATTATTTTTAATTCTAATATTATCAACAGTTAGACCGTTGTTATTGATGATTGCTCTCTGGCCGCCATCAATTTCAAAAGTAATTTTACTGACGCCGCTAGTATCAAAATCGTATGTTTGAACTTTGGTATCGTTTTCTTGAATTTTATTAAACGTTGCACCTAAAATTGCATTTGTAGCAAAATCTACTACTGCTCTAGTATTTGGAATGCGGTCATCGTCTCTGATTGCATCAGGTCTAACAGTTCCACTTTCGCTACCAGGTGCACCTAGAGGGATGTTTAATCCCGAATTAGCATAGGTAAAACTAGTTAATGTTGGCACACCAGTAATTTGAGCTAGTATCACATTTATACTAGGTTTGCTGGTACAATTTACAGTTACTCTTTCTGAGGCAACCATGCCGTGAGGAGTGGTAGTATATACTGTAACAATATTTGAAGCTCGTTCAATCCTACTAATAGTATAGACAGAAAGTAATTTTGCATAATCAAAAATTCTATCTTCGTAATTAGCGGTTCGAGCTACATATATCGCATTTGTACCTGCACCAACTTCAATGGCTAAGCCGCCATCAAATGTATTAATACTGTTGGTTGCAATAGCTCTCAGGTTTGAATTAGCATCTTGGAAAACAAATGTTCCGAGTGGGATTGATTCACTAATAGCACCTGTAGGATCTTCACTGTCTTTAGTTTCGTCCCAAAGAAAAGAAACATCTGGAGCAGTTCCTCTATCAATGGTTAAACCTGAACTAGTGCCTAATGTAGCAACGCCATCATTAGTTTCACCTACATTAAGGTATATGATATTGTCTTTGATTGTGAGTGTTTCTGATTGTACTGTTGTAGTATTACCTAAAACTTCTAAGTCTCCGGTAATAGTAACTTTACCTTGAGGATTTATTTCTCCTGTAGGATTAGTATCAAGTGTGATATAACCAGGTGTAGTTGTTGAACCAACTATTAGTTTATAGTCGCCACCTTGAACTCTTACAATCTTAGACATTATACTTCCTTAGCTGTTCTATTATCTGTTAGCAACTTGAACAACAAAACCAGCTGCTGGATCAAAACTCCATGGAGCTGTTTCGCCTGTAGCGTATAATGAACCACCACCACCTGAATTTTGAGTTAATCTTGCACGATGTGCTGTTAATTTTGTAACCCAATATGTTTCACCTGCACTGTCAGTTGCTGCAATTCTTGCTTCGCCTTCTGCTGGTGCTGTAGCTACTAAACTTACTCTTCCAATTCCTTGTGCTGTTTCTACAACATATTTGTTAGATCCAACTTGTTTAACAATGTCGCCGGTAACTGCTGAACTGCCGCCTGTGCCGCTGATGTAACCGGCTGCACCGCTTGCTGGAATATACGCAGTAATGTCAATAGAATTTTGACGAGCGCTTGCTCCTGCAGTCAATGCAATAGTAACACCACCAGCACCACTTGTTAAAACAGTTGATTCGCCACCGCCTGCTACTGTATCTGTTACAGTAATTGTTGGAAGGGCTGTATAACCTGAACCTGCATTTGTAATAACAATAGCTGCAATATCACCTGCGCCGTCAATTGTTACTGTGCCTGTTGCTGTTTCGCCACCTGGAATTTGAGGTGCGCTAAAAACTGCCGTTGCGCCAGTATTCATACTGGCTGCAATTGGTGCTGCAATCGTTACGCTGGCTACGCCTTCGCCACCGACGCCTTCGCCGGTTGATTCAAGATTAGTTTGTGCAAAATATTTTTTGTGTATTGGACGTCCCATTTGTTTTCTCCTTAAAGTTGACGTTCTAGGTCTACGCTGCGGGCTACAGCATAAGTCCGATTTAACGGCTCATTTTATAGACAATAGTATTTATCAGATAAAGAAAAAGGGCTCCTAAGAGCCCTTTTTGTTGTTAACAACCTTTTAAGGGTTGATTAGCTAAACTTAACGTTAGCTGTTGTGATTGCAACTTTACCTAAGTAGTCAGCTGC
>Ga0222712_10001479_pt1 | contig 28981 bp, 40 predicted proteins | sample C33_657DmetaG_FD_165043 | JGI IMG/M metagenome (GOLD analysis project Ga0222712, IMG submission 165043) | Estuarine water microbial communities from San Francisco Bay, California, United States - C33_657D | ecosystem: Environmental > Aquatic > Marine > Unclassified | place: USA: California... | reverse complement strand
TCTGGACCTCCAGTATCGGTATTATTGGTCTTGCCCTTAACCTTCGTGCTTACGATTTTGTTTCTCAAGAAATTCGTGCAGCAGAGGATCCCGAATTTGAAACGTTCTATACAAAGAATATTTTATTGAATGAGGGTCTTCGTGCTTGGATGGCACCCGTTGACCAACCACATGAGAATTTTGTATTCCCTGAGGAAGTATTGCCCCGAGGCAACGCACTCTAAAAAATAAATAAGAGGAGTTCTCTGAACTCCTTTTTTTATGCTCGCTTTTCTTTTCTTTTTTGTACTCTTTCCACTCTTTGGAATCCTAATGTTTATATTATCTGTTATTCAAGACTTATGATAACTTCTACAACACCATACAAACTCGCAGAAATCATTAGAGATACTTGGCCTGGACTTTACAGACCACCAGTAAAGACTTATAATCAATCAAAAGAACCAGAAAAAAATGCATGATTATTGGGTGGTAACAGACAAAACCACAGGTAGAGTTATTGCTCATTGTGGAGAAGAGAATGATGCATTGATGTTAGTAGGATTCGATAAAGATAAAAGAACTTATAGAAAACAAAAGTTTATTATGGATCAGGTGATTACAGTAACATCAACAACAGATAAACAACTTCCTGGACAACAAGGTTTGCCTGCTGCAAAAGAAGAACTACCTCCTATTGAACTTCAACAACAAGTATGGTTGCCTAAAGGACAAGGAATTCCAGTTAACGCTAAATAACTTTCAGTTTTATAAACCTTATGAAATTTACAGTTTACTCAAAAGACGGTTGCCCATATTGCACAAAAGTTCAACAGGTGTTAGAGTTGGCACAACTTCAGCACGTAGTTTACAAATTGAATAATGATTTTACTCGCGATGAGTTTTATGCTGAGTTTGGAGAAGGTTCTACGTTTCCCCAAGTAATTGTTAATGACCAACATATTGGTGGATGCACTGATACTGTTCAATATCTAAAGGAGCAAAATCTAGTTTAATGGAAAACACCATTCACGAAGTTTACAACGATGTTGAAAAAGCAATTGATTATGCTTTTAATGGACAATTTGTTTTGAAGTTTTATGATTATCTAAAAGTTCGTGGAACAAAGAGAGTTGAGGTTGAACAGTTTATTGAAAGTGCTACTGCCAGTGAACTGAATAGTCTTGTAATGGATTTGGACGATTATCTTGAAGGTGGAAATGATGAGATTCATAAACAACTTCGAGAAGGTTATGGACACATTCCTAAACCACAAGCAAGAAAAATAAGAAATTACCTTTATGGTATTCTTGAAGATGCCTGGAGATATAGTCATGATAAACGACCAGGAAGGCGGAAGAAGAAAACTAAATAAATCAGAACCACAAATTAATCGTGGTGTTGAGTTATTACTTAGGAATAAGAGGAGGAGAGAATCAAAGCCAAAAACTTTTCAAGTGAGGTTTGGTAAGATGATTTCTCTCTTCCGTAGAGAGTTTCACTTCTTTATAGAATTTCACTTTGATGTTAGGAAAAAATAAACTCTCTGGAGAAAATAAATGGAAACAGCATACGTAGTAACATTTGTCACAATGTTCACCTTGCTCTTTTTTATGGTAGGAGGTATAATAGGTTGGTTAACTTATAGGCATCTTCTGGAATCAAGACCTCCATATTTGCATCCAGAGTTCTTTGACGAAAATGGGCAGGTTATTCCTGACGAAATAGTATCTGTACGATTTGAAAACGATTACGATTATGACTACGACGAAGACGAAGAGGACAACGACTGAAAAACCGATTGAAACTCTTCCAACGAATCCTTTTGTATTCGAAATTCTAGAACTTGCATCAAAGCAAAGAAGCAATGCAAAGAAAGTAGAAGTTCTTAAGACATACGAACACGACTCTCTGAAAGCAATTTTTATCTGGAACTTTGATGAGAGTGTAATTTCTTTACTTCCAACTGGAGAAGTTCCTTACGGAAATGCTGATGAACAATCAGTGTATTCTGGAACTCTTTCCGAGAATTTAAAGAAAGAAGCATATGGTGGAGAACTGGCAACAGGTCAAGATCTTGATGGAAGAGGAAGAACATCTCTCCGCAAAGAGTGGCAGAATCTTTATCATTATGTAAAAGGTGGTAATGATTCTCTTACATCCATTCGTAGAGAAATGATGTTTATTAACCTTTTACGAGGACTTCATCCAAAAGAAGCAGAAGTATTAATTCTTACAAAAGATAAGAACCTTACGGATAAATACAAAATATCTTTTGAAAATGTCAAAGAGGCATATCCTGATGTTCAATGGGGTGGTCGTTCATGACAGTAGCAGTAGGAGAAAAGAAAAAAATGGCAGACAATAAATTCAATATCAATAAAGTTCTGCCTCATGAGTATGGATGTGAGATTCTTTTTGAAAAAACTACTGTAGAAAAAGTAAAAGATTCTTCACTTCCTAACGATGCATATTTGATTTGGTATGTTGTTGATGGAAAAGAATGTATTGATCTAACTCGTTGCCCCAAGCGAGTCAATCTTTTTGATATGTATTACGACAAGTATGGTCCAGGTGCTGTTAAAAAGATTGATTTTGGATATGGTAGAACCAATCCAAAACTTTGGGGATATAAACAACCTGAGAAAAAGAAAAGAAAATGAGTGCAGGATTTGGTGGAGATCCAAACCAAGGAAGAGTTGGTAAGGATCTAAATATCCAAATTGATTTGGATAATATCGATAACGTTATTAAACAATATAAAAAAATTAAAAAATATCAAAAATCATCTCTGTATGCTATCAAAACAATGGACGGCACAGAAGATATTGTGAGTTCATTGATAAAAGAAGCGGAGGAGAATCCACTGTAAAATGGGAAAGCATTACTTACTTAACTTGTATGGATGCTCGTTTGTTCTTTTGAACGACGAGCGTTGTCTTATAGACTTATTAGAAAAAGCAGCAGTTGCTAGTGGTGCTACTGTAATTCAGACTATTTCAAAAAAGTTTGAACCACAGGGAGTCACTGTAATTTGTTTATTGTCTGAAAGTCATATCAGTATTCATACTTGGCCAGAAGAAGGTAAAGCAGCGGTTGATGTCTATACCTGCGGAGATTGTAATCCAAAAATAGGTTGTGATATTATTACCAATCAACTCTGTGCAAATAATCATTCATTGAGTTATATTGAACGGTAACAAAAGTTACAAAAGTTTTTGTATAACTATACTAACAGGTCTATAATGACCTTACGTTCATCTGGAAACAGACGGAAGTAAGCCGACGCGGAACGGATCGTTCATTCGCTATTTGCAAATAGCGAACGCAAACGCCGACTGAAGGAACGCTCTTTAACCTAAAAAACTAAGGAGAACCCTAATGTCTAAAGTAGTTTATCGCGGTGTTGAGTATGATACTCAAAAGCGTCTTGAGTATCAACAGCAAATGATGCAACAACCTCAACAATACAACGAAACCTATCGTGGTGTTAAGTTTGTAAAGGAGGGGCACAAATGAAAAAACTCAACGTACTTCAACTCATCAAAGAGCAGAAGCAAAAGGAAGAGAGGCGTCATAAAGCATCTCTTGCTACTCTGGTAGCAGCAAAATGATTCGGAGGGAGACTTGACTCTCCCTCTTTTTTTATGTAGAATTATCTTGTATAGATTGGTAAAAATGGATAGAGAAAAACTTAAGTTGATTGTAAAAAACCTTGAGTCTCTGGTAAACTGTCTTAAAGAAGAGATTGGTTCTGATCCTGATATTAAAGAACCCACTTATGAAGAGATTAAAACTTTTTTAACTGATTACGACGAAGTATTTTATGACGAGGAAGATGAATACAATGTACGATGATTTTGAGTTTATGAAACCAGAAGTAAAACTAATCAGTGTTACTCCTGACGCAGAAAAGCACATGGCATATTGTGCTCGCGTAAGTAACCCTGCAAATCAGGAGAATGAAAAGTTCTCTGGACTACTCAAGTATTGTATTCAGCATCAACACTGGAGTATCTTCGAACAAGCTTCGATGACTGTAGAGATCAATACGACTCGTGGTCTGGCAGCACAAATCCTTCGCCACCGTTCTTTCACATATCAAGAATTTTCACAACGATATGCTGATACTAATCTTTTGAATAAAACTATTCCTCTTCCAGAACTCCGTCGTCAGGACACTAAGAATCGACAGAACTCTATTGATGATATTCCTGATTATCTGAAACTGACTCTGACTGAAGATATCCGTGTTCATTTTGAGCAGTCTCTACGCCTCTACAATCGCCTTCTGGAGAAAGGTGTGGCAAAGGAGTGTGCAAGGTTTGTACTGCCACTAGCAACGCCCACACGCCTCTATATGACTGGCTCTGTGCGGTCGTGGATCCATTATATTGATCTTCGTTCTGCACACGGTACGCAGAAGGAGCATATAGAGATTGCAGAACTCGTCCGTTGCATCTTTACTTGTCAGTTTCCTGCTGTATCTGAAGCACTTGGTTGGACTCGTGATGGTTGTTCTGAGTGCTCCGATGCACCTTCTATCACTATTGAATAAATATCCTTACATACAATGGAGGTGTAACATTGGCAACATATCCAGTGATTAATAAACAAACCGGTGAACAAAAAGAAGTTGTTCTCAGTGTTCATGATTGGGAGCAATGGAAAAAAGATAATCCAGACTGGGATAGAGATTGGTCGGATCCATCAACTTGTCCAGCATCAGGAGAAGTTGGTGAGATTTATGACCGACTTGTAAAGTCTCACCCAGGATGGAATGATGTTCTTCATAAGGCATCAAAAGCACCAGGATCAAAAGTAAAACCAATTTAATCATTCTATGGCAAGAAGAAGAAGGGCAGAAGATCAACCAATTGGCGTTGGAATGACTGCAAAGCAAATGAAACGCAAAAAACCAATTGGTCTTGATTTGATGAGAGAGATTGAACCTCTCACAGATAATCAAAAACTTTTATATAAAGCATATGAAAAAAATCAACATATTGTTGCCTATGGATGTGCTGGAACAGGTAAAACATTCATCACCCTTTATAATGCTCTTCAAGATGTATTAGATGAAAGAAGTCCTTACGAAAAAATCTATATTGTAAGGTCTCTTGTTGCTACTCGTGAGATTGGTTTTCTTCCTGGAGACCACGAAGATAAATCCTCACTTTATCAAATTCCTTATAAGAATATGGTAAAGTATATGTTCCAGATGCCTGACGATGCATCGTTTGAGATGCTCTATGGTAATCTCAAAACTCAAGGAACCATTAGTTTCTGGAGTACCTCCTTTATTCGTGGAACTACTCTTGACAATGCTATTATTATTGTGGATGAATTTCAGAACTTGAACTTCCACGAACTTGATAGTATAATTACACGAGTTGGTGAAAATAGTAAGATTATGTTTTGTGGTGATGCTACTCAATCTGATCTTATTAAGACCAATGAAAAGAATGGTATTGTAGACTTTATGAAAGTTCTTCGTGTGATGCCTTCAATTGATATTATTGAATTTGAAGTTGATGATATTGTTCGCTCTGGATTCGTGAAAGAATATATCCTTGCTAAAATGGAAGTTGGTGTATGAGTTTTATTCATCATAATTACTTAGGTGATCTTGAATTAGAAAAGAAAGAAACAAATGGCATTCGTTTGTACCATCTTCCTGATGGTCAATGGGTGCCTTCAATTACTTCTGTGACTTCTTTTTACAATCGACAAATTTTTGTTGAATGGAGAAAGAGAGTTGGTACAGAAAAGGCAAATGCGATTACTAAAAAGGCAACAGCAAGAGGAACTGATTTTCACCAAGTTTGTCAAGACTATCTTGAAAATAAAGAACTGAACTGGGATGATTATCAACCGTTGACAAAGTTTATGTTTCATCACGCGAAACCTTATCTTGATAAGATAAATAATATTCACGCGATTGAGAGAACTCTCTATTCTGAATATCTTGGACTTGCTGGACGAGTCGATTGTATTGCTGAATATGAAGGAGAGTTAGCAGTTATTGACTTTAAGACTTCAGAAAAGATTAAACCCGAAGAGTGGATTGAAAATTACTTTGTTCAAGAAACCTTTTATGCGGCTGCTTATTATGAACTTACCAACATTCCTCCTGTCAAATTAATTACCTTAATGGTAACTCCTGGTGGTGAAGTCAAAGTATTTGACAAAAGAAACAAAGCAGATTATATTAGACTATTAGTTCGCTACATTAAAGAATTTGTACATCACAATACTAGGTCAGATGGAGAATGAATTAGAAAAGGTACTGGAAAGCAAGTTCTTCTGCCCATCACGGTTTGCACAAGAAATTGAAAATCTTGTGCAAGTTAATGTTGAAATGAACTATATTGATGCGATCATTTATTTTTGTGAGCAGAATAATATAGATCTGGAGTCAGTTCCAAAACTTATTTCTAAACCTCTGAAAGAGAAAATTAAGTATGAAGCAATGGAACTTAATTTTCTTAAGAAAACTTCCCGTGCTAAATTAGTTTTTTGATGATGCCCTTTGATTCATATAAATGTTATCTGTCTTTGAAGAATCACTTCACTAAAGACAGTTATGATTATTTCAAATATTGTGGTAAGTCAAGAGCAACTATTCAGTCTTTCTACAAAAGGAAAGATAGAATGTGGTTTGAAAAGATTTCAAGACAAAAAACTGATCAAGAAGTTGTAGATTTCTTTGTTGCTAACTTTGTATCTTGTAATGATCCAGAGTCTCTTTGGATTGGTGAAATGATCAAAGAAGGAGAAGCAAGATATCAAAACTGGCAGAAAAAAGTACAATCACTTTCGTATGTCTTTAAGGAAGAGAGTCAATCTCTCTTTGAAGAAAATAAATTTGAGGATGTCTTTAAGTGTTCTAAAGGACATCCAGTTGTATTAAAAAAATATTTGAGTGGAAAGATTTCATTGGAAACAATGGTTCTTCTGGATAAAATCTTTGCATACTCAAATAACTTTGATAAAAAACTTCAAGACCCGGTGTGGCAAACCGTAAGTCGGCGGATTAAAAAATATAATCCATTTCTAAATATTGATGTACTTAAATTTCGTAAAATTTTGAAAGAAGTAATTCTAGGAGAAAAATGAGTTTCTTTGATTCTGAAGTCGTTCGCGCAGAGATGACTAAAATTTCTGAACTTCAAGAAGAAATTTATGGAAGCGTTTTTAAGTTTCCATCAATGACCAAAGAAGATAAGATTCATCATGTTGATCTTCTTGAAAAACTTTTAAATAAGCAACAGATTCTTTATACACGTTTAAGTCTTTCTGATGACCCAGAAGCAAAAGAAATGAAGCAACGTATTGCCGAGTCTGCTATGATGATGGGTCTTCCTTCCAATGTCGATATGAATATCATCTTTGGTAATATGACCAAGATGCTTGAGGCGATGAAGAACCAGATTGACAAGACGGGTTCTGACCTGTAGAATAACGAAGTACACAAAGGCCAAATCTCAACAAATACGAGGTACAAATGTCTAATTTTGCAAATCTGAAAAAGCAATCTTCTCTTGGTTCACTGACTGAGAAACTGGTGAAGCAAGTAGAAAAGATGAATACCACTTCTGGTGGTGCTGATGAACGTCTCTGGAAACCAGAGATGGATAAAACTGGTGTAGGTTCTGCAGTCATTCGCTTCCTGCCTGCTCCTGATGGTGAAGATGTTCCTTGGGTAAAGATGTATACTCACGCTTTCCAAGGTCCTGGTGGTTGGTATATTGAAAATAGTCTGACTACAATTGGTCAGAAAGATCCCGTGTCTGAATATAATCGCGGTCTGTGGAACAGTGGTAGTGAAAAAGATAAGGACACTGTTCGTAAACAAAAGCGTAAACTGTCTTACTACTCCAATGTTTACGTTGTAAAGGATCCTGCTAATCCTGCAAATGAAGGTAAAGTATTTCTCTTTAAGTATGGTAAGAAGATCTTTGATAAGATTCTGAATGCTATGCAACCTGAATTTGATGATGAAGATCCAATCAATCCTTTTGACTTCTGGCAAGGTGCAAACTTCAAGATCAAGATCGTGAAGAAGGATGGTTACTGGAATTACGATAAGTCTGAGTTTGATCGCGTTGCTCCTCTCCTGGATGACGACGATGCACTCGAAGCAATCTGGAAGAAAGAGTACTCTCTTTCTGCAATCACTGCTCCAGATCAGTTCAAGTCATACGAAGATCTTGAGAAGCGTATGAATTATGTTCTTGGTCTTGGTGGAACTAACACTCCTACTCAGTCTCGTGCTGTAGCAGAACAAGAAGAAGAGTATGATTCTTATATGCCTACTCAAAGTCGTGAGACTAAAGTAATGGAAGAACTTGAAGAATCTTACAATCGCAGTAAGTCTCCTTCACTTCCTAAAATTACTTCAGACGACGAAGATGAAGATGATGCTCTCAGTTATTTCCAGAAACTTGCTGAAGACTGATCATTCATAAAGTCTGATATTATCACACTTCTTAAGGTTCTCAGTGACGTATTGCTGAGAACCTTTTTTATATGGCATAATATCATCCATATCATTAAAGACTACATTAAGATACCTTTGTTTAAGAACGTAAATATTTCTTTTTTCTTCTTCTATGTTTAATTCATATTCATAATTAGTGACTTTTCTTACAAAAGAATTTGAAGGAACTAAAACTGAATTGTTTAAACCAGAATCCCAGTATTCATAATATCTTGCATTTGAACTGAAAAGTATTGGTGCTCCAGTATTATCAAGTATTGCTTTTTCTGGTATTGTAAATAAAACCTGTTCTTTTCTTGGGTTAGATAGTATTGGTTTTGTAACATTAGGAATAACTGGAAGTTCATATTTGAATGTAAAAACTATATTATCAGTTTTTGAAACTATCTCTGTTATTACATGCTTACCATTATACTGAGATTCTGATACGTTATCTACAATTATTTGATCTCCAACGTTAACTCCAAGCAATCCATTAACCATAGAAACGGTGACAATGTTTGTTGGAACTATTTGTAAAGTTTCATAATCATAATTTTCAGCAGAAATATCTGCGATTTGTGAGTTGATAGTTTCTATAAAGTTTCCATTGGTTTTCCAAGTTGGTGAAATATGAATACCACCTTTAAGAACAGTAATACCTAAGGAGTTTTTAATTTCTTGTGTTTCATAATGATGAGTTCCATTATATAAAATTCCGTATGCAAGTTCATCAGTAAGTGCAATTTCTGATTCACTAACATCTATTCCAAGATCTCTATAATATTTTACTGCTGCTTCTGAGGTTCCATACTTTTTCAACATTACTTTTTCAAGAGTTCTTTGAGTCATTGGCCATTCTGATTGAATATTCAGAATATTATTTGAAAGAAGAACAACCCAATCTAATGTAGAATCTCCATAGAATTTATAGGCAACATTATCAGGTCTTTCATCACCAATGATTGAATATTTTTCAAAGAATGAAAGATTGCCGAAGATATCTTCACGAAGTTTTCCACGCTTGAAAAGATTTTTAACTGAAATGTAATCTGAGATATATTTGTCTCCTGGATTTCTAGAGACATAATCAAAGTTAGGAACTTGTCTGAAGTATGGTTTAGTCATTTTTAGTAACCTATTGGATGATTATCGTAGTCCTTATCATAAATCGGTTCAAGTTCTTGGAAAGATAGAGACATTGTATAAGAAACCATAGTTCCGTCTGGATATGTCATGTAAGTTCCAAGTGGTGTATATTCAACTGAGCATGACAATAAGGCACATTCTTTGATTTTATTAATACCTGGATGAGTTGTGTCTGATCCATTGAATTTATATTCAATCATAAAAGTATTTGGTGCTTTTAAAAACACGCCAGCTCCATCACTTTTCTTTACTGCCATATTTTTCTTAAAAAAGTTTATAATTTTTTTAATATTCTCACCTTCTGCTCTTTCTCTTGCAGACATTTGAAATTTAAATTCAAAAGGTCTTAATTGTGGACCCGAAAACAATAACTCAAGATTTGGATTAAGAACGGTTCCAAATCTTGAAAGAAGATTTTGGACTCCAAGTGCTTCTTGCGCTAAGTAAGCCTTTAGTTGATTTTGATTTCTTATCAATTCTTTAGCCGCTTTTCCACCTGCTTCTTCAAAAGCTTTTACTACATCTCCCGGTTTATCAGCATTCATTGCTTTTAAAGATGTATTCAAAGCTAATTTTTCAATTTCGTTTAGTGATCCACCTTGCCACTCTACACTATTAAAATCAGATATTGATGATTGGATTGGTAAGAAAACAGAACCTATAATACTTTTACCTTGAGTGCTTGTTCTATTTTGAGAACTTAATGTTCCTCCTGTAAGATTTCCTGGTGGTTGATATTCGACTGCAGTAAATTTAAGTCTGTCTTGTTGTGTCGATCTCATTTTGAGAGGATAAATTAAAACTCCATCACCTGATGTTGCCTGTGTTTGTCTTGGATCAGTTGTTGGAGTGCTTCCTCCTTGTTGGTTTGGTGCTCCACTTGTATTTGCAGCATTTCCGCTTCCACCACCTGCTTGTGCTAATGCTGCTTCTTTTACTGGAGTTGCGCCAGGACCAAGAATTTGATTTTCAGTTGATTTTACTTGCTCTCTTCTTACTTGATTTAGTTGTGAATTTGGATCAGAAAGAAGTTGTTGTTCTGTGGCAGTAGCGTTGGTTGTGTTTATTTCTCGTGCAACTTGATTTCCTACCGCACCATATCCAGCAATAGGCACTCCATTATTTCCCTGCGCGTCAGTTCTTAACAATGTAGAACTAAAAGTACCATCTCCATTGTCTACTACTTTCGTTCTATAAAAACTGTCTCCTACTTTATTGACGCCAGTTACAACCTCTTGTGCCATTAGACGCAATCTTTTTACTTATTTAGACGCACTTTTCTATAAGGTATCGATAGCATCTCATCAAGTTCATCATACTTTATAACATGAAGTTTGCCCGCAACTTCCTCCCATGTGTATTGCCTACCTTCTCTCCAATGAAAGTTAATACCTTTGAATCCCCACCTCTCTAATGAGGTACATGCAATTAATGGATGTTGGTCGTACTCGATATCTGGTGTTTTTGGATTGTAAACAAAGGTATAAAACTTTCCTGGTTCTGGGTATAGTACTTCTTCTTTTAAGGTATCTATAATAATCAACATTAGATCTTCTGGATCATTGGTTCCTGCATCAGCAATTTTCTTTTTGAGTTCTCTCATTCTTGGAGGAACATTTGCATATTGTCCGAAACCTTCTGCCATTACTTGATACCTAGTTCTTCTTCGGTGATGACTTTGAATTCTAACATTCTATCAGCACACCATTCTTCAGCTGCTTTCCACTTTGCTTGATTAACTGCATAAGTTCTACATTCATGAAGATATGATTTAGTCACTCTTGATTTTTGTTTGGGAGGAACTGTTTGTTTCTTTGGTTTCACTTCAATTACATATGTCTTTATTTTTCCAGACGACTCTTTAACTTTTATTAAGTAGTCTGGAAAGTATCGATGCACTCTACCATCAACAGGAGACACATAACCGATACAAAATTCTTCTGATGCCCAAGAAATAATACTTGGATTATGATCACAGTAATAACAAAACTTTCTTTCCCAACTACTTCTACAGATTATATTATTAGCATCACCTTTATACTTTTCTGGATAAGATGGTTTGTAGATACTCTTAAGACTTTCTGCCATTTTCTGACATACATAATATAATAGTAAAAGTATTTATAGATGGCAGATCCAATAAGTGGATTTACACTAGCACAACAAGAAACAAATCTTGCTCCAGGAGTTCCTCTTCCATCAAATCCGACGACTTCTGGAACTGGATCAAGTCCAGGAAACGGAACTAACACGTCCTCTGTAATGCCTTCTGGTCCTACTCCACAAAAAGTGGCCAATTTTGAAATAAAGCAAAAATTATTAAGACCTGCACTAACATCTCATTTTCAGTGCGTATTTAATCCGCCAGATGTTTCTCAAATAAGACAGTATTATTTGGAAGGTGGTCAAGGAAATACAATCACTTTACTTTGTAGTGATGCATCTCTTCCAGGATCATCTGTTCTTACTAATGAGATTAATGATGATTACACTGGTGTAACTGAAAGATTAGGATATCGTAGACAGTATGATAACACTACTGATTTTACTTTTTATGTTGATCATGGAACTGGAAATGGTGGATATAATGTAATCAGATTATTTGAAGAATGGATTAGATATGCAATGGGAGAAACAACTGAAGCACCAGATTCGAATTACTATTACAGAGTAAGATATCCAGATGAACCTGTAACTGGATATCGAACTGAGATGTTCATTCAAAAATTTGAAAGAGACTTTTTAGGAAATTATTTGGAGTATGTTTTTGTAAGAGCATATCCAATTGCTATTACTTCAATGCCAGTTTCGTATAATGCATCTGAACTACTTAAATGTACGGTATCGTTTACATATAATCGTTATGTTTTAAGAAGTCGTGCAAATAGATTGCAGTCAGAACCTTCTCAACCTACATCATCAGAAATTTCTCAGTTACCTACTCCGAAGATTCAATCAATTAATCCTCAATTTGGAGTTAGTAATCCTCAATCATTACCACTTCAGCAGCAAATAAGACTTAGAAGAGGACTCGGAACAACTCCAGGAAGTATTAATCCTGGTAGTGGTGGTATCGTTGAGTAAGAGTAATAAATAATCACACTGAAGTTTCTATAGGACATTATGCCTTTACCTAAGATTTCTACGCCAACTTATGAACTTGAGTTGCCTTCAACTGGACAAAAAATTAAGTATAGACCTTTTCTTGTAAAAGAAGAAAAACTCCTAGTTCTTGCATTAGAATCTGAAGACACTAAACAGATTACTAATGCAATTAAAGTTGTTATTAAAAATTGTATTGAAACAAAAGGAATAAAAGTAGAGTCACTTCCAACTTTTGATATTGAGTATCTCTTTCTGAATATTCGTGGAAAGTCGGTAGGAGAAGAAATTGAAGTTAATATTATTTGTCCTGATGATGAGGAAACAACCGTTCCAATAAGTATTAATGTTGATGATATTAAAGTTCAAAAGAGTTCAGATCACAGCAATAAAATTAAACTTGACGATTCTATCATGATGGAAATGAAGTATCCATCTCTGGATCAGTTTATTAAGAGTAACTTTGATATTTCATCTAATAGTACAATAGATCAATCATTTGAGTTGATTGCATCCTGTATTGGTAAGATTTTCACAGAAGATGAAGTTTGGGTTGCAGAAGATGTAACTAAAAAAGAGTTGATGGAATTTTTGGATCAAATGAATACATCTCAATTTAAAGAGATTGAAAAGTTTTTTGAAACCATGCCTAAACTTTCTCACAAGATTAAAGTATTAAATCCAAACACGAAAGTAGAAAGTGAAGTTGTTTTAGAAGGGTTATCCAGTTTTTTCGCATAGGAATGTCTCATATGAACCTGGAGAGTTACTTCAGGTTAAATTTTTCTTTGATACAGTTCCATAAATATTCATTAACTGAGATTGAAAACATGATACCTTGGGAAAGAGACATTTACGTTGGTCTTCTCAAGAATCATTTAGAAGAAGAAGAACTCAAACAACAACAGCAACAGAATAGATAACATGGCTCCAGTATCCGAAAAAGTAGATGAAAGGATTCTAAGGTTACTGGGCCTTGATTTTGTTGGCGATCTTGATTATGGAACTTATCTGACCTTACTTAATGAAGCAATATTTTCTGGTAGAAGTAGACTACCTGCAGAAGAACTTGCATTATTATCTAACGAAAAGAAAAGAGTAAGAGGCAAACAAGGTAGATTTAAACCACAAAAACAAAAGATAACAGCAGATAAGTTTGCAACAACCAAGTTTTTAAAACCAGTTGTTCAACCAATCTCAACTCCTCTTTTACCTGCACAGGTTCAAACTCCACAAGTCCAAGGAGTAAATCTAACTCCACTTCAAGAACCTTTAGATTCAATTAAAAATACTTTAGATGCATTTTTAAAATTTAGAAAAGGTTCCGACGAGCAAGAGAGAAGAGCTTATGAAGCTCAAAGAAGAGCAAAAAGAGAAGCAGTATTAGAAAATGTTCAAAAAGGAATGTCGGCAGTTTCAAATGCTGTTAAAACTTTTATATCACCATTTCAAGGTATTGTAGATAAAATTTGGAGATTTGTTTTCTTTACTTTATTGGGTAGAACATTTACTCAATTGATAGGTTGGTTTAGTGATCCAAAAAATACTCAAAAGGTTCAGGTTCTTCAAAGGTTTTTTAAAGATTGGTGGCCTACACTTTTAGGTGCAGCAGTTTTATTCTTCACTCCTTTTGGTAGATTTGTACGAGGAATTCTGAAAATTGTTGGTGGATTAACTGGAAGATTAGTTGCACAAATACCAAAACTTGGTGGCGCAATTGGTGTACTAAGAATGGTTGCATCTCGACATCCTTTACTTGCCACTTTGGCTGTTGGTGCAGCTGCAGCAGGTGGTATTGCAGCAACTGTTAGTTACTTCAATAAACAACAAAAGAAAGAGTCTGAAGATCAAGAAGTATTAAATGCACAACAACAGGTTCAACAATTTTCTTCTGGTGGTTCTATTTTAAAATCTTTATTTGGATTCAGTGGTGGTAATCCATATGCACAGTTATTTGGTTATGGTGGAATCACAAATGATACAGGTCAAAGAATCTCTGGATTTGGTCCAGATACTCAATTGATTGCTGCACAACCTGGAGAAATTGTTATCAATAAAAGAACTGTTGATGCAGTTGGTGCAGATACATTTTTAAATCTTAATCGTTATTATGGTGGACCTGGAGCAAACCAACCAAAATTAGGAAGACTATTTAATACAGGTGGAATGGTTGGTGGACAATCTTCTTTGTTAAATTCTAGAGCACTTCATATTTTTAATCGTTTAAGATCAAGAGGATTGTCTCCAACAGCTGCGATGGGAATTGTTGCTAATATTGGAGTTGAAACTGGTTATACTTATAGTCCATCAACAATGCAACAAGGTGGAGGTCCAGGTAGAGGGATAGTTCAATGGGAAAGTGGAGGAAGGTTTGATAGCGATAGAATCAATTTGCAAGAATTTGCAAGATCACGAAATAAATCTTGGAATGATTTGAATACTCAAGTAGATTTTATTGTTCATGAACTTAATCATCATCCAGAATTTAAACCACTAAAATTTGCTTTAAATCAAGCAAAAAATACACAAGAAGCAACACAATTATTTTTAACTAGATATGAAAAGGCAGGAGTTAGTCATTTAGATAGGAGACTTGCTGTTGGTCAAGAACTTGAACAGAAGTTAAAAAGACCTCCTGCTGCAAAAACAAAAGATAAGAAAGAAGAAGAAAGGCAACAAAGACCTTGGTATGATCCCTTTGGTTTTTTTGGGGGTGCTGCTGCAGTTCAAAAGAAAGAGGGTGGTGGAGTTTTTGATGTAACATCAAAAACAGGATTTGAAATTCCAAAATCAATGTTTCCTGGTGTTGATACTCAATTTGTTCCACTTGCTCTTCAACCAGGAGAAAAAGGTTTTATTATCCCTAAGGAAGCAGTTAAAAATGGTGCAGTTCCTGAGATTGAAAAACTTGTCGCCAATCTTGCACCAGAGTCAAACTCGGCAAAAGAACTTAAGTATCAAGCAGATCCAAAATTTCCTGAAATAAAACCACTTTCAAAAGGAAAAAGTGGAGTTAGTTATTTACCTGATATTAATCAATCTGCAGCAGGAGTTTCTGCTTCTGGTCAAGGTGGTGGTGCTCAAGTTCCACCGTTCTCTGCAATCTCACCAAAGAGTGCAAGAGGTATGCAAACAACAATCTATGATGTTAGAGGTGTTTGATAATGGCAATTAATCCACAAAAATTTCTACCTCCTGCAAAAATATCATCACCTCTTGCTAATTTTTCTGGACTATCAATCCAGAAGAAAACTACTGAAGTTAATAGAATATCACAGTTATCTTTAAAATATAATGAACAAAACGTTGATATAGTAAAAAAATCTTTAGTTGATGTTGATACTCTTTTAAAAACCGTTTTAACTGAAGATAGGAACACTACAGAACTAAAAAGAAAAAGAAAAGAGCGTGAGGAGTTTGAAGAAAGAGAATCAAAATTAGAAGTTCCTAAAGAGCAGAAAAAATTTAGATTACCTCAAGTCTCTCTTCCGGGAATGAGTTTTCTGGATAGAGTTAAAAGATTTTTACTATTCACTGGAATCGGTTGGTTATTTACAAACTTTCAGGATCAACTACCTAAACTCCTTGGTATCGTAAAGATTATTACTCCTCTTTATGGAGTTGTTGAAAATGTATTTAAGTTTATACTTTCTTCTGTTGTTAATTTTATTGAACGTGGATATGAAACTTACGATAAAATTAGAGCACTTGTAAAAAGTGTTGGTGGAGAAGGAGCACAAAAAAGTTTTGATGCTCTATCGTCAAATCTAAACGAATATATTAATTATATTTTGATTGGTGGAATGGCACTCACCGGTGCCATTGATGCTTTTGCAAGTAACGTAAGTAAATTCAAACCTCAACCTCAAGTAAGAGAACCTGCTATTGGAGGTAGACCTAGAGTTACTAGAGGTGTAGGTGGAACATCTATAAGAGCAGGTGCTGCACGAATTACAACAACTGGTGGCGAAGTAGTTGAGAGAAATATTGCAAAAAATATACTCAGAAGAACTGTCAAACCAGCATTATCCAGATTGCCTGTTGTCGGTGCTTTAATTGAGTTTGGTCTTTCTTGGGCTCTTGGAGATCCTGTAGGTAAAGCAGCGTTCCGAGGTATTGGTTCTCTGATTGTTGGTGCAGTTGGAACAGCAATTGGTGGTCCAATAGGTGCTGCAATTGGTGGAATACTAGGTGGAGAAGTTGGTGGTAGATTATACGATACATTTTTTGGTGGTAAAAAACCTGCAGCATATCGAAATGGTGGAAGAGTTATCAAAGCTTATGCTAAGGGTGGTGGTATTTTAGGTGATTATGGATTAGGAAGAACTCTTGAAGTTGAGAGATCTAAAAAACCAGCACCACCACAACAATCTACACAACCGGGTAGAGATGTTGGTGGACAAAGAGAAATCAAAAAACTTTTTCCAAATCCAAATGAAAACATTTTAACATATGGAAAACCAAATCCATTCTATGCACTTGAAAATACTGCAAGTGATTTTAAGAGTGCTCCATATGGTCTTGGATCTTTAATGGGTGGTGCGATTGATGTTGCTCTTGGACAAAAATTATCAGACACTACAATCTTAAATGCGAGTATAGGACTTGAAAATATGTTTTATGCTAATTATGATAAAGATAAAAATTATATTGATGTTCGTTCTATTATCTTTGGCGTTATTAAGAGTGCTGCTGATTCTGCATTGAACAATATTCAAAATGAATTGAGTAAAGGTAAGAGAAAGAAAGAAGAAAAAGAAAAACCAGCAGATCAAACTCAAAGTTCTCAAAGAGATGTAATGAGACCTGGTGGCACAGTAGGAGTTGATGTTGGTGGAGTGATAGTAGGATATGTTGGTTCCACCGGAAGGAGTAGTGGACCTCATATTCATATAGAAACTGGTGATGGATATAGTGGAAAGGGTGGACAAATACCTAAGTCAATTTTGGATAATATAATTGTTGATGGAAAACCTTTATCTTCATATGCTCAAGGTGATGGAATTGGTGCAGGCAGAGGTCATCAAGGTTTTGACTATGCTATTAGAAGTGGCGCTCCAATTGTTATTAAAGGTGGTCTTAAATTTGTAGAATATGATGAAGGTTACAATGCTGGATATGGTAATTCTCTAATATTATCAGATTCATCTGGAAGAAAATATTTGATAGGACATTTATCTGGTGGTCCAAGTGATCCTAAAAAAATTAAAGAACTTCAAGAAAAACAAAAAGCAACTGCAAAATTAGATGATACTTCAGGATCAAAGGTATCTGAACCTTCCGCTCCTGTTGGATCTGGGCAAATAACAAGTATACAAAAACAAGCTCTAAATATACTTTCCAAATATGAGTCTGCCAGTTCTGGTGGATATAATGCAGTAAATCAGATAGGAGTTGCTGGTGGTAGAGGAGTATTAGGTTATGCTGGTGACTTCAGACAGATGAAGCAGCATAAAGGAAGAGCACTCACTGATATGACCATTGCCGAAATTATGGCTTTACAAGCAGAAAAACCAGGAATGTCTAATGATGAATGGATAAAACAGGGAAGATTACATGCTGTAGGAAGGTATCAATTTATTGGTGGTACTTTACCTGGAGTTGTAGCAAGAGCAGGAGTTCCAACTTCTGCAAAATTTACTCCCGAAGTTCAAGATAAACTTGCATTGCAATATCTAAAGGAAGCTGGAATTGGTGCTTGGGTAGGTCCAGCAGATAATGCAACAAAAGCAGAAAGAGCAATCATAGAACAAGCAAGAAAAGCTCAAAAAGGTGGAGACATATCTAGAATTTCTTCAAGTAATAATTATATTCCAAAGCAACCATCAAAATACAATACAAAGTCAATTGAAATGTATCCAGACTATTCAGAGAGCGGAGCAGGAACAAGAGTCGTTATTCAAAGGATTTTTATTGAGAAAAAGGTTCCTATGCCTATGAAAGGAAAGTCAAGAACTGACTTTATGATTGCCGGTGGTGGAAGTGTAAATAATGATATGTTAGTATACAGAGGATAAAATGCCCGCTGCAAATGTTGCCGCTCAGGCAGGTGAAGCCCAGATTAATTTATTTGAAATTTATTCAAACTATGGAAAACCAGTAGATGTTTCTTCTGGTTGTATTGAATTGATGTACTATGAGAGTTTGTTGGATAATAGTGTTAGAGCAACAGCAACTTTGGTTGATACTGGATTTCGTTCTTCTGGTGGTGGATCTGCTGCAGTTGAAAAAGATGATATTAATTTAACAGTTGGTGAAAAAGTTAATTTAAAAGTTACTGATGGAAATCAATATAATTTAAATTTTAGTGGTGATAAACAGTTTAGAATTGAAGAAGTTAGAAATGTTGATGAAAGTAATAATAAAATGATGTTCACTATTGACTTATTTTCAAAAGAGTCTATTGATAATACACTAGCACAAAATAGAGTAATACAAAGGTTTGATGGTAAGATATCTGACTCAGTTACGAAAATTCTTAAAGAGAATTTAAAAACTCCAAAAACTCTTGACATTGATACCACTCTTAACTCACAAAGTTTAGTTGGAAAGACTGTTGATACACCTTTTTATACAGCGACTTGGTTAGCTTCAAGATCTGTTCCTGATATTAAAGATGCAAAAGCAAACCTTGCTGGATTTTTCTTTTATGAAACCTATGACGGATTTAAGTTCAAGTCTATAGACAAACTGTTTGAGCAACAACCAAAGAAAAAATATATCTTCAATAATTTAATACGATGTGAGGCAGGAGAAAAACCAGATGGATACGATGGGAAGATTTTGGATTTTGCTTTTGATAGTACTTTAGATTTGAAAAATGTATTGATGACGGGATCTCAAACTTCAACTGAGTTAAGTGCTGGAAATTTTTATGAAAGTGCATTTAGAAAAAATTCTTTTTCTTCTTCCAGTCAATTCTTTGAAACCAATACTGGTGGAAAAGAGCAACCATTAATTGCTTCAGATTTAAAGTTGCAAGAACAAGTTACAAGAAGATCTTATAAATGGGATGATACAGGTATTCTTGTTGAAGGAAAGGATTTGTTATCTCAACTTCCAAAGTCTACTTATAACAACTACAATAATGATGAGGTATTGAGACAATCCTATATGAGATATAATAATCTTTTCTCAATCAAACTTTCCATTGCAATTGCTGGTGATATGAGTTTGAGAGCTGGTGATCTAATTCACTGCGACTTTCCAGAAATATCCGATAAGAAAAACACACTAGTCAGTCAAAAGAAAAGTGGTGTTTATATGATAGTTGATATTGCTCATCGTGTTACAAAAAATGGATGTTACACAAGGATAAATTTAGTAAGAGAATCTATTGGAAGAAAAGCAGCAAAAATGTGATAAATAATATCAATCAATTTGTGTGTTCATATGGACAGAACACTTCAGCAACATATTAATGATGATCGCGATGAACTTGATAACCCAAACACAAGTGGTCAACGTCGTCGTCATTTAGAGGGAGAACTTGATGCTTTAGAAAAGTATCAGGTAAATCATCCCGACACAGATCACGATCCATCTGGATTAGAAATGTACTGTGACGAACATCCTGATGCTCTAGAATGTAGAATGTATGACGACTGATGACACAGTATTCTGGAAACTTTGATTTAAACACTGTATCTTCCTTTCCTATGTGGTTAGGAAGAGTAGTTTCCAGTGTATCGTGGCAAGATAATATTGAAGCAGCGCACTTTGATCCTAAAGATCAAAAAGGTTGGGGATATCGTTATCGTGTGAGATATTTTGGATTACATTCTCCAAATACAAAAGATCTTCCTGACGAACAGTTACCCATGGCAAATGTGATTATGCCAGTAACTGGAGGATCTGGTCTTGGAGGATCTCTTGATACTCCAACTATTTTAGCAGGATCAATTGTCGTTGGGTTTTTTCTTGATGGAATGGCAGCACAAGAACCTTATATTTTTGGTGTACTAATTAATTCAAATAATAGTGTTCCAAAACAACAACCAAAAGATGATACTGGAGGACTTCAACTCTTTAATGATACATATAAAGGAACCACACCACAACTTGCTGCGTATGTTCCTGATCATTTAATTGCTATTAAATGTCCAGAAAGACCAAGTGGAGCAAGTACACAGTATAAAGTAACACCATCAATTCCATACACTTTAGATGAATTGAGACAAAGAACCTCAGTAAGAGAGGCGCAAGGAATCGGAATTGGAAATGTTGGAGAAGTTGTCACTAATCAAGAAGTTATTAAAGAAATACAAACAGAACAATACATAATAGAGAACGGATCTTTACCTATAGAAGAATAAATTATGACAAGCGGCGTTTTATCTCCACAAGGACAATGTATTATACAATCAGCAATTGATAAGTCTCGATCAATTGATTTTGATGAGATCACAAAATTTGCTTATCAGTATAAGGATGATATTAGAAAAGTATATTCAGTAGCAAGTCCTTGTAAGTCTGACAATGGTGACACTAAAGGAATTCAAAGGACAATTAAAAATCTTCAGAACGCAATATCAACAATTAAAAGATTTTCAAATATAAACTCTGCGGTTGATGCTTTAATTAATGAAGATGTAGAACCTGGAAAGACTATCAAGAAAATAGTCAGTATTGCTACTACAGATATTGCTGGTTATGCAAAAAATATTATGGGAAGAGTTCGTGGTTGGGTAATGAACCAAATTCAAAATGGTGTGAAAAAGGTTCTTCCATTTTTGTTTCCCGGAGAAATGCCATCATTTTTAGATGGATTAGGTAAAGGAATTAATGGATTATCATGTGCTTTTGCAAAAATAGTAAGAGGTCTTGCAAAAACAGTTGGTAGTTTATTGTTAGGACTGATTGATAAGTATGTCAATGGACCTATGTGCATCGTTGAAGATTTTCTTGCAGATCTACTTAAAGGAATTACTGATCCAATTTCTGCCGCAATAGGTGCAATAAATTCTTTCCTAGGATCTGCTGTAGGAGCAATTACAAATTTGGCAGATAGTTTGTTTAATGCAATTGATTTTGTGACGGGAATCCTAAACTTCTTTAAGTGTGATGATGACAAAGCGTGTCCAACACAAAATGAAATCAGTCGTTCTGGAGATGCATCCGAGACTTCTGCAAATACCGGTGATTCAGTAACAGCAATATCAAAATCAGGATCATATGGATCTGGTAAAGGTGTTGGAACAAGTCAAACTCCTGCCACTTTAGATACAAATACTGCTAATAGCGGTGGAGTTGATTGGTATGGTGATATAACACTCACGCAAAGACAAGAAGCAATTAGTAAGTTGCAATTATTCTAATATGGCAGATCAATATAGAGATTCCTGTGTAGACAGGCAAAATAAAAAAAGAAAAGTTTTTAATGGAAAAACTAATGATCCAATTCGTGTTTCATTTTATGATAAAGATGGAATGAGAATTAATGATGTGACTCGAAGTGAAGCAAATTGTATTGCTGCACAAAATCCAGCAATGCTGTTTTATTTTCAAGATGGTGATGGTTATCAAAGAGAACTTTTGATTAATGAAGTAAACGCTCTTAATATTCCTGATGCTTTGCCATCAACTGCAGCACCTTGTCCAACAGGTCCTCAACCTTGCGGTCCTCCAAAGGTTCAATTTTTTGGCGGCATGGGAATGGGAGCAATGGCAAATGCTATCGTAAGTCCTAACTCAAGTTCAGTTATAGGTTTTGATATCGTCAATCCTGGATTTAATTATCTAAAACCACCATTTGCTCAATTAATTGATGAATGCGGAAATGGTTCTGGAGGAACATTATTTGTTCGAACAAAACCATATGAAGGAGAAAAAACTGGAACAAAAGGTGGACTTGAAGTAAAAGATGTTATTATCACTGCCCCTGGAAGAGGTTATCTTTCTGCTCCTAATGGAAGTAAAGGAGGAAATGGTATAGTAATTAATCCTGCTCCAGATCCTAATGATCCATCACCAAGACTTCCATTTGTTACATTTACTGCATCTAAGTATCTTATAAATTCTCCAGAAGAAGTAACTCTATTTTGGACAACTCAAAATGTTACTACTGTTAATATTACAGAAATTGGAAATAATCTTCGTTTAACAAGTTCTCAGAAAGTTAAAGTCGAAAAAACAACAACTTATAAATTAACTGCTTCTGGACCAGGAGGAACTGTTACTTCTACTGTTACAATTTCTCTTGTACCAACTTTACCTCCAGAACCACCAGTTCCAGATCCTGCACGACCACCTTCTGTGAACTTTGTGTCCTCAAAATATGAGGTAACTGATAATGAACAATTTGATTTAATATGGCAAGTAACTAATGCAACCAGTGTAGAGATTGATAATGGAATTGGCATAGTAACTAAAGAAGGTAAAAGAACTTTAACTATAGGAAGCACAACAACTTATACTTTAACTGCTACTGGACCTGGTGGAGTTGTAAAGCAAAAGGTTGCTGTAATTTATAGATCTCGTGTTATTCCTCCAGTACCTCCTATTCCTCCAGTACCACCAGTACCTCCAGTACCTCCTATTCCTCCAGTACCACCAGTACCTCCTATTCCTCCAGTACCACCAGTACCTCCTATTCCACCTGCTCCTCCCGAACCAATTCCCGGAGGAACTACATATAAAGTCTTGATGTGTTTGGATGATATTTATGTTGAAGATGGTGGATTTGGATTTGTTCCTGGAGATACTGCAAGAGTTGTTCCTGAAAATGGATCTCAAGTTGAATTGCAAATAAATGAAAGAGGCGAAATCGTATCCATCAAAGTTCTTTCAAAAGGATGTGGATATACAGATCTTCCTGAGATTATAATTGAATCACAAACAGGTTATAATGCAAAACTATATCCAGTATTAAGTGCTACTCCAATTACTGATGAGCAAGCATTTTTTGATATTCCTGATGGAGTTAAATTGGTTAATGTTGTTGATTGTGTAGGAAAGATTGCACCAAAAACAAAGTTTGATAGAGTACCACGATGACAAAATCTAAGAATTACGAAACAAAAAGAACAGGTACAAAGGATGGTATGCTTTCCTTTGGACATATTCATCCTGACCAAGTTAAGTCTTCAGTAATGATTCAAGGACAAGAAGCTCTTGAATATATTGCCATCGATCAAACAGAACCAAGAAAACGATGGATGACTCATCGTTGCAGAGGACGTTATCAGGTAGGATGTGGAGATGATATTCCAAAGGATCAAGTTGGATTTTGGATAAATGCAGAGTCTAGTGATATTCTAATTCAAACAAAAGGAAGAATTAGAATGGAAGCAGAGAATATTGATTTGATTGCTCGTGGTCCTGATCCATCAAAAGGTGTTATCAATATTATTTCTAATGAAAGCGTAAACGTAGAAACTAAAAAGTTTACAGTAAACGCTAATGAATCTCTCAGTTTATACACGGATGGAGAGATGATGCAGAGTGCGATAAATATTATGAAGATTTATGGTGGAAGCATTCAGAAAATGACATCTATGAGTGCTATCAAACTACCTTCTCTTCCTATACTTGGAAACTTAAAACAATTAGTACCCGAATTACCAATATAACCTTATGGCAAGTTCAAGTGATTATGAGTTGATTCATGGTCAACTTCACGTAACAAAAGATCCAGCAAAACCAGAAATTCTGGGAAGAGGTCCTTTTTCTATTCATGGAGCAACTTATCAGCAAGGTCCAAATCTAGAAGGTTGGGACAAAGCATTTCCAAACATCTGGGCTACCACGATGATTGGACCACTAGTTAATAGTGATTCACCTACTCCTTTGCTTCCAGGAGCTTTGCTTGCTTGTGGTGCAATTAATAATTCACCTTATTCTCTTGCAGTGATTGGAGATGCTGCAATTCTTGATAATTGTGATGTAAATCTTGATGTTGTTGCTGGAAGAAATATAAGAGCAGGAAGAAACATCACTGCACAAGGAGAAGTTAAATCTCATTGTGGTGGTCATGTCTTATCTAAAAAGAAAAATTTTGATATTCCACATCCATCAAAAGAAGGATGGAGATTAAGACATACTTGTATTGAAGGACCTTCAAATGATGTTTATATTAAAGGTAGAGTAAAAAATAATACAGAGATACATCTTCCAAGTTACTGGAAAGATTTTGTAAATATCCAAACTATTGTAATTACTTTACAACCAATTGGAGCGCATCAAGACATTATTGTCAAGAGATGGAACGAAAATAAAGTTTATCTTCAATCAAAGGGAGGAATGCCCATTGATTGTTTTTACCATATTATTGCTGAAAGAATTGATGGTGAAAAATTAATTGTTGAGTATGAAGGAAGTACTCCAGCAGATTATCCTGGAAACAATGATGAATACTCTGTTTCTGGATACCACTATGATGTTAAGGGATAATTTAAAATGGCAGATGAAGTAAATTCACAACTAAGCACACCTGCAGATGATTTGCAATCATCACCCACAGGTTCAAATGTAACCAAGAGTGCGGTAGGATTTCAAGGAAACGATCCACCAGGACTGCCTCCAGAACCTTTTGCTTTTGCCTCTAATGTTCCTTTTGGATCTGGAGTTGAAGATGTTGGTTCTGTAAGCGAATCCTCATATTCAATTGAGTATTCTGCAATCAATGGTAGAAATGAAATCCGAAATCTTTTAGCAGATACTTTTCAAATTAATAATAACAACAACGACCAACCATCACCCGGTCCATCTTTCCCCGTACCAGAGGAAGTAAATGGCAATGAATTCTTTTCTATAGACACACGACCTGTTATTGCAAGTGATGTTGGTCAAGAAAGAACTGATAGTGGATCAAATTATGCAAGTACAATTGACTCCTACACAAGTTTTCTATCTAGACCAGACTTATGGAGACCCACTGATGGTGGAATGTTTGAAGTTGCAGGTATCACAGATTTAAAACATTATTCATTCCTGCCTCCACAAGAAACAAGAATGGCAGAAGCAAACTGGCCTGGAACTCAGGTTGGTATCGCTACAGGAATAATTAGTGGAAGTGATCCAACTAAAATTACCAATGTAATAATTACATTTGATGCCAGACCAACAAGTTGTAATGGAGTTGCCGGTGGTAATTATACTGTTGTATATGAAGGTGATTTAGTACATGATAATGACAAGGCAGCAACCGCAACTAATGGATATATTCCAAGAAATACAAGAATAAAAGTTAAATCTGGTACAACATATACACTTAATAAATCACATACTTATACAGGTACTGTTGGAATAGCACATACCTTTAAAGTTAGAAGGATCGGTCCTTCAAAAATTAATAGAGAATATGGATATTATGGATATCACTATTATGTTGATGAAGGTTCTTCTCCAACTTCACCCGAAGATTATAAACTAACGAAGGAATACACTTCAGAGTATTCTTATGCTTACTATTATGGTAAAGAACCTGATGGTACAAGTAAAACTGGATCTTCTTCTTTAGGTGCTGCTGGTGTTGATGGAAATACAAGTAGATACACTGCATATAATATCACTGGTAGATGGGGAGTTTATATTGATGCTGAAGTAAAAAATTATTTTGAAGGAAGAACCTTTATTGGACATAACCAAGGAATTGGTGTTGGTGCAGTAACGGCAACCATCAATGGCAATGCAAATACAAAGGTTCAACCAGACCCTATTCTTTCAGTTTTTAACAATAGATTCAAAAACCAAAAAGGTGAACTTGACATTGGTTCTAGCAACTGCCCAGGAACTTTAGTTAGTACTCACGGAGACTATAATTTTGATCAATATCAAATGGGTCTCTATGTTGAGGATATTGCTGCTATTGGTACAAGACCTGATATTAGATATCGTTTGAGTGTTGATGGTACTACAACTGGTGCTGGTATTCTAGGAAAGTTTACTGGAATAACATCAACTAGAGCAGCATACTTCAAGGGAACTGTTGATGTAGTTGGAGTAGTATCTGCAACCACATTAAGTGGTTCTATAAGTGGAAGTAATATTACTGGTTCTATAAGTGGAAGTCTAATCAGCGGCAATATTAGTGGTAATGCAGCGAGTGCGACAAATATTTCAAATAGTGGTACAGTAACTCTAGCAACAGCAATAGAATCAAACTCAATTTATATTACACAACCTTCTTATACGACGGATCAACCGGTTAAACTTTTAAACTTTGATTGGTATGGTAATGTATGGTCTTTAGGAAATATTAGAAGCGGATCTACACCCTCTAATGGATTTGGTGTATATGCAACTGGAATCGAAAGAGCAAGATTTACTACTTCTGGACTAACAGTAGTTGGTACGGTAACTCAAACTTCCGATATAAAACTTAAAACTAATATTAAGACACTTACAAATTCTCTTGAAAAAGTACTTCAAATGAGAGGTGTTGAGTTTGATAGGATTGACCTTGAAGGAAATCATCAAATTGGTGTAATCGCTCAAGAAATTGAAGCAGTTGTTCCTGAATTAGTTTCTGAAAATGGTGGAACAAAATCAGTTGCTTATGGAAACATTACTGCATTACTGATTGAAGCAATTAAAGAACAGCAAGAACATATTAAAACTTTAGAAACAAAAGTTAAAGAGCTTGACACCAGACTTAAGGATCTGCTATGATACCTAGGTAATCAACGGACGACCGAATGCAAGACGAGTACCTCTCACGCTGCGTGGTAGATCCTATCAAGCGTACAGTGTATCTGTATTCTAGTGAAGGATCAGAAAAGCAAGTGACCTGTGATACGGTAGAAGAATTTATGAATGTCCTAGAGTTCGTTCGTGCTACGGTGGATGAAGAGACTCTCTCATACGCAAATCCACTTTAAGTTCCATTTTTGGTCCAAAAAAATTCCCGGTAAAAATTGCCCTTATTACTTTTTTGAAAAGTATGGTTTATAAAATTTCATACAAAGACCTCAAAGAGGAACCAGTCAAAACCACTCCCGAAAATGTAAAAGAGGCAAACGAAGCACTCTTTTCCGCAAAGTGGAATCTTCCCAAAGCAGCAAAGCACTGTGGAATGTCACAAAAAGAAATGAAGTTGACATTCTTTGAGTTTTTGAAGTATAATCCTACTACTTACGAAGCGTAAGTTTTTTGGGGCGGTGGTGGAATCGGTAGACACACCAGACTTAAAATCTGTTGGGCTTATGCCCGTGGGAGTTCAAGTCTCCCTCGCCCTATGAGGTTCTACCTCTAAATAAACAAAAGTAAAGGACTATTCTATGAAATACAGAATAGATACCAGATACGTTTGGTATAATCGCGGAACTCAAATAGTTCTAATGTATTTCATAAATCAAATACCTTTTACTTTCGATGACCTTCCAGACGAATCAATATTCGATTTGGAACTGATCAAATTAGCAGATAACGAAAGACGTTTTGAACCAGAAGACCTTTATCAAGCATCATACTACTTAATGCTTGAAGAATGTCATCCTCTTTTATATGAATTGGAACTGGAAAATCCAGAAATGTTACCTGCTGACTAATGCCCTTGTAGCTCAGTGGTAGAGCAACGGTTTTGTAAACCGTTGGTCGTCTGTTCGAATCAGATCGGGGGCTCTGAGTTCTATAACTCCAATGTCACTTATTTCACAACAAGACCGTCAGATGGTCATTGAAGCACTTGAATATTATGTTCAGAAACTTAAGGAAGATAACTGCACTCCTGCCTCTATCAGTGCATTCCAAACACTCCTTAACTGGGTTGAATTGGAGCACTTCAAGCATGAAAATTAATCTTTGGTATTGTGAATCTATGAAGCAGTGGCGTTGGATTCTCACTGATGATTCCAGACCTATTCTCAAACAAGAATCTGGACAACAACCACACCTTCGTGATGCTATGAATGATGTAGCAAATACAGTGGAATATATGTTAGAATGCAAACAAAGTGAGTAAAAATACTTAGATGAAATCAGATTTCTTTATAGATAAGGTAAGTAAGGAGGAAGTCAAAGACCTTCTTTATACTCACCATTATCTTAAAGATGAATCCAAAGATTTTAAATCTGGTTTTAATTACGGACTTTACAGAAACACTTTCACAGATGTCCTTAGAATTGGCAACTGTCTTGGTGCTTGCATTTTTACTGGTCTCCCAGTTCCAGAAATAGCAAAAGGAGCATTTGGATTAAATCGTAATGAACAACAAGGACTCTTCGAACTTTCAAGACTTTGCATCGAACCTAGTACGCAGTCACGAGAATATAACATCACTTCTTGGTTTGTGTCAAAAGCGATTAGACAACTTCGGAAAGATACTGAAG
>Ga0222712_10001474_pt1 | contig 29030 bp, 18 predicted proteins | sample C33_657DmetaG_FD_165043 | JGI IMG/M metagenome (GOLD analysis project Ga0222712, IMG submission 165043) | Estuarine water microbial communities from San Francisco Bay, California, United States - C33_657D | ecosystem: Environmental > Aquatic > Marine > Unclassified | place: USA: California... | reverse complement strand
AGCCTCACCCGTTCCGGCCTGAGCACCCTCAACTTCCGTGGCGTCAACAGCCATACGGGTTCGACCACGCTGAACGGCGGCACCACCGTGATGTACGGCGACGCCGCGTTCACCGCGACCTCCGCCCTGAACATCAGCTCGGCCCTCCTGTTCCTCGACAACCAGGACAGCCTGAAGGACAACCTCGACCGCATCGCGGACACCGCCGTCGTCAACCTGCGCGGCGCCTACCTCCATCATCGTGGTCGCGACCAGTCGGCCTCGAGCGAGGCCCTCGGCACCGTCAACCTCCTCTCCGGCGGTTCGCAGTTCGTCTCCGTCGAGAGCGGTTACCTGCCCGCCGGCGACACCGCGATCCTGTCGATCGCCAACCTCAATCGCGCCACGGGCAGCGTGGTCAACTTCACCACGGGCCTGAGCAACCGCATCACCCTCGGCGCCATCAACGGCGTCGCCACCTCGAATCCGACGACGCTGACCAACGGCATCCTCGGCGGCTGGGCCGTCTTCGGCACCTTGGCGGCCGGCACGCACCACTTCGCCTCCTACTCCCCGGTCTACGGCGTGGGCGCGATGGGCACCGCCGGTTACCAGGCTTACTCCAACACCACGACGGACGCCGGCACCCTGGCGGGCGCCACGGCGACCTCGAACATCAGCCTGGATTCGACCACCAGCTACACGCTCCCGGTCACGGCGGATCTCACGATCAATTCCCTGCGTTTCGCCAATGCGGCGAGCCAGACCGTCGACCTCGCGGCCGGCAAGACCCTCACCCTCGGCACCGGCGGCCTGATGTTCTGGAGCACCGCCCAGCAGTTCCTCGGCACCGTGGCGGGCCAGGGTTCCCTGACCTCCGGAGGGGCCGAGCTCTTCGCCTACGCGCAAGGCGCAGGTTGGCACATCATCCGCCCTAACATCGTCGATCCTTCCCCGTCCGTGGCCATGGCCCTCGTCAAGAGCGGCAGCGGCACCGTCTGGATGGAGGGCGCCAACGCCTACACCGGCGGGACGTTCGTGAACAACGGCGGCCTCGTCGTCAGCAGCACCGGCGGCGTCATCCCCCTCGCGGCCGACCCGACCAAGGGTCTCGTCGTCAGCGGTTCCTGGCAGAATCCCGGCCAGTTCCAGGCCTATCGCGCTGGTTCGATCGCCTTGGGCAACGAGGTGACGATCATCGACAACGGCTCCGTCCTCCTGTTCGGCGACAACACGCTCCAGAAGCTGACCTTCAACAACACCGGCTCCAACACCAACGGCACCCTGCGCACCTTCGCGACCAACTCGGCCACGGGCGCGGGCAGCCGCGGCGTGCTGACCATCGGCTCCGGCGGCATCGTCGCCACCTCGTCCAACGTCACGACGCTTTCGGTCATCGAAGGCCGCGTCGACTTCGGCGCCTCCCCGAACGTCATCAACGTCGCCCCGGTCTCCGGCGGCGGCTTCGCCGACGTCGACCCGCTGCGCGCCACGCTGGCCTTGCAGGCCATCGTCGGCTCCGCCGGCGGCATCACCAAGACCGGTAACGGCGTGCTCCAGTTCAACGCCCAGAGCTTCTTCGGCAGCGACTTCACCGTCGCCGCGGGCGGCGTCAAGACCGGCATCATCAACGCCGGTTCGCGCCAGTCCACGCTCGTGCTCAACGCCGGCACGCGCTTCGACCTCAACAACCTGGGCACCACGTGGGGCGGTCTCGCCGGTTCCGGCGACGTCTTCAGCTCGCTCGGCACCCCGACCCTCAACGTCGGCTTCAACAACGCGGACACGACCTTCGCGGGTCGCTTCATGCGCTTCAATGATTCCGCGTACGGCCAGCTCAACAAGATCGGCTCCGGTCGCCTGACCCTGACGGCGGACCAGCCCTCGACCGGCTCGTTCGGCGCCATCTCCGTCAGCGGCGGCACGCTCGCCTACGCCGGCGCCGGCCAGGCCTTCGAGTCGACCCTCGCTGCCCGCTCCGCCTTCAACGTGAACGCGGGCGGCACGCTGCGGCTCGACAACTCGGGCGCCAACGTCAGCAACCGCCTCGGCGCCGTCCTCGGCGGCTCCGTGAACCTGCAGGGCGGCCTGCTCGCTCTGGGCGGTTCCGCCGCGGGCTCCACGGCCGAGGGCATCGCCTTGCTCGCCGTCCAGAACGGCGGCGGCCGCATCGAGCTTTCGCCTGACTCCACGAACGCTTTGGCGCTCAACATCGGCACGCTCGCCTTCGCCAACACCTCGCTCGTCGCGACGACCGTCAACGCCTCGCCGAACGTCACCGTGGCGAGCACGGCGGGCCTCGTGCCGGGCATGCAGGTCTTCGGTACCGGCATCCCCGCCGGCGCCACGATCGCCAGCGTCACGGATGGCACCAACCTCGTCCTGAGCGCCAACGCCACCGCGGCGGGCTCCGTCACCATGACGGCGGTCCAGCCCAGCGGCTCCCTCGTCATCGCGGGCCTCGGCGGCCAGGCTTCGGCCGTCATCAGCAACCCGAACTTCACCGGCAGCCAAGGATTCGGCTCCAACGGCAGCGACTCGATGTCGGTGCGCGGCGACATCCTCGTCGACGCCGCCGTCGGCGGCCTCGGTTCCGGCTTCCTCACCATCGATTCCCTCTCCGGTCGTGTCCGCGCCTTGGATCTCCTCACCGAGACCAGGGCCTTGGGCAACACCATGGGCGGAGGCTTCAACGCCCGCCTCACCGCGGACACCCTCCTGACCGCCCCGACGACCGTCAACACCCTGACCACCAGCGGTAACGTCACCGTTTCCTCCGGCCTGGCGGCGAGCGTCTTCGGCAAGTACGGCCCCTCGGGCGACCTCCTGTCCCTCTCGCTCGCCAACGCGGCCGGCTTGCTGGTCAAGGACGGCGTCACGACCTTCGACATGGGCACCCTGGTCGGCCCCGCCGCCGGCGCCGCTTACTTCCACGTCATGCCGGGCGCCACCCTGCGCGTGAACGCCTCGCTGATCCCGGCCGCCACCGGAGGCTTCGTCCTCGACAACGGCGGCACCATGGAGCTCCTCGCCACCACGGGCTTCACGACGGGCAACATCGTCGTCAATTCCGGCACCTTGCGCCTGAATTCCGGCTCGGACAACACCCTCGCGATCTCGGCGACCGCCGGCGCGATGGGCCTGCCGTTCGTCGCCCTGAACAGCCCGAGCGCCGTGCTGGACATCGGCGCGCGTAATCAGGCCGTCCGCGGACTCTCCAGCTCGAACGTACTGCCCGGCATGGGCGGCGTCGTCACGGGCCTGGCCGGCGCCGTCTTCTCGACGCAGGACAACAGCACCTTCGCCGGCCGCCTCACCGGCGGTCTCAGCTTCGTCCGTTCGGGCAACACGACCACCACGCTGACCTCGGCCAGCGACTACGCCGGCGCGACCGTCGTCCGTGGCGGCACGCTCGAGCTCCGCGACGCCGGCGCCATCGCCAGCACCGCGGGCATCCGTCTGGCGCAGGGCATCCTCCTGCTCAATAACTTCGGCCTCAACTCGGTCGAGAACCCGCAGCGCATCGCCGCGAACAACCTGATCACCATGTCGGGCGGCACCTTGGGCCTGACCGGCGGCGGCTCGGCCGACAACACCCTCGCGGTGAACCAGGTGACCCTCGAGCGCGGCAGCAACCAGATCAACACCAACCCCTACCTCAACATGGGGGCCACCAACCGCATCGACATCGGCAATCTGGCCCTCGCCTCCGCGGGCGTGCGTCCGACGATGAACTTCAACGGCTGGACCACGTTGAACAACCTGCCGGGAAGCAACGGCTCCAACACCCTCGGCAGCGCCGGCCTCACCGCGTCCTCCATCCTTAAGATGGCGCAGATCAACGGGGCGGCTTTCTCCGCTTCCGCGATGACGAACAAACTCATCGGCGGCTGGGCGGTCGCGGACGGTTCCACCTTCGCCACCTACCATGATACCTACGGCGTCATGCAGATGGGCGTGACCTGGAACGGCGTCGTCGCCCCGGCCTTCGATGGCACCGACATCTCCCAGGCGACGGTCGCTACGGGCAACTACAACGACGGCACCTCCCGCACCATCACCGGCGCCAAGGAAGCTAACTCCCTCCGCTTCTCCCCGGGCGCGGCGCAGACGATCACCTTCACCGGCGCGAACCTGGCGCTGGGCGTGGGCATCGTCACGAACGCCAACCAGGCGATCGTCCTGCAGGCGGCTGACGCGACGAGCTCGATCACCTCGACCAGCGGCGACCTGTACGTGTTCACGAACCAGAACACGATGACGTTCAACGTCCGCCTCACCGGCAACATGAACCTCATCAAGTCGGGCGGCGCGAACCTGGCCCTCGGCAGCTCCACCGCCGCCGCGTCCAACGACTACGTCGGCACGACCTACGTCAACGCCGGCACGCTCCAGCTCACCGCCCCCGCGGGCATCATCGCGGTGCCCGGCGACCTCGTCATCACCGGACTGGCTTCCGCCACCAACAGCGCGGTCACCATGGTCACCAACGCGGGCCAGATCTCGCCCACGGCGAACGTCACCCTGCTCGGCGGCGGCAACCTCACCCTCGTCGGCACGAACGTACTCCGTGGCCTCACCTTCGACAACGAAGGCGCCATGGCCAATCCGACCGTCGCAGTGGACGCTTCGCTGACCCTCAGCGAGACCGCCGCCATCACCGCGACCAACCAGTCGACCGTGACCGTCCCGGTCGTCTCCGGCACCCAGCTGCGCTTCGGCTCCGCTGAGCCCGTCATCAACGTCAACGCCGGTCTGGCCGCGACGGGCCTGATCATCAGCGCGCCGATCGCGCAGGATGCCGCCATGAACAGCCTCACCAAGACGGGCACGGGCGTCCTGGCCCTCACCGGCGCCAGCACGTTCACCTCCGACTTCACCCTCGCGGGCGGCACCCTGATGCTCGGACGCGACACCGTCGTCACCACGGGCGCCATCACCAGCGGCCCGGTCGGTCTCGGCACGCTCCAGATCGGCGGCGGCACCTCGCTGATCAGCGACGGCACCGTCCGCACCATCGCCAACCTCGTGACCGTCAACGGCGACTTCGCCTTCAACGGCCGCGGCGCCGGCGCCGGCGTCTCGCTGACCGGCAAGGTCAGCCTCGGCGCGGTCGGCCGCACCGTCGCGGTGACCAATTACGGCGTCACGGCCTCCTTCAACGGCGGGCTCAGCACCGACGTCGCCGACCGTTCGATCGCGTTGACCAAGACCGGCAACGGGGTCCTCGTCCTCGGCACGCCGTCGACTTCCGCCGACCTCAAGGGCGCGGGCGTCAAGGTCTCCGGCGGCGTCATCCGCTGGTCCGGCGACAACAGCCTGCCGGCCGACTCGTTCCTCACGGCCGACGTCTCCTCGGGCTTCGATCTTGCCGGCTTCAGCCAGGTCACCGACCAGATCGCCGGCACGGGCTTCTTCACCAACTCCTCGCTCCTCAACCCGAGCACGCTCACCGTCGGCGGCGACAACTCGTCGTTCACCTTCAGCGGGGCGCTCACGGATAACTTCGCGGGCGGAGGCGCCACGCTCGGCCTGACCAAGACCGGCACCGGCGTGCTCAGCTTCGGCGCGGTCAACAACTACGCCGGCCTCACTGACATCCAGGCCGGCCGCCTGGACATCACGAACATCGGCTCCTTCGGCCTCGGCGCGGTGAACATCGCCGCGCTCGCCGAGCTCCGCCTCGACCGCACGGGCACGCTGAACTTCCCGAACGCCCTCTCGGGCGCCGGCGACGTCCGTTCCGTCGGCGCGGGTACGACCATCCTGACCGACATGAACAGTGGTTTCACGGGTCGCTTCCTCGTCGACAACGGCATCCTCCAGGTCGGCAACGGCACGATGCTCGGCGACATGGGCGACCTCGGCAGCGCTAACCGCGTGGTGGTCACCACCCCCGGCCAGCTGCGCTTCAACTACTCCGTCAACTACTCCCTATACCGCCAGATCGAAGGTACGGGCGACCTCGTCCAGCAGGGCCTGCAGACGCTGGTCCTGGCCACCGCCAGCCCGCTCTTCTCCGGTCGCGCCGTCGTGAATAACGGCCGCATGGAGGCCAACGCCGCCGGCGCCCTGCGGACGGCGACGGGCATCGTGGTCAACGCCGGCGCGGTCTTCGCCGTCACCGGTGCCGACGCGGTCGGAGACTCGGTCGTGCCCTACGGCGTGCCGCTCACGCTCAACGGCGGGACGGCGGACGCCCAGGTCCAGACCGCTTACCTCGGCGCGGTCACGCTCAATGGCGGCAACCTCACGAGCGACACCGTCACCCAGCTCGACCCGATGCTCACCCCGACGCCGGCCCCCTCGTGGGTGCTGCTCGGCAACGTCCTCGCGACCGACAACTCGACCATCTCGGCTGAGTTCGTCGACTTCGGCGGCGTCAGCGCCACCCGCGACTTCTCGGTCGCCCTCGGCAAGACGCTGACCGTCAGCGGCTCGTTCGGCGACCGCGGCGCGGCCGTGGCCAGCTACTCGAAGTCCGGCGCGGGTACGCTCGAGCTCACCGGCTCGGCCAAGACCAACTCCGGCACGGTCACCCTCAACGGCGGCTTCCTCAAGTTCGCCGACGCCGCTCAGCTCGGCCTCTCGTCTCCGGCCACCCACGGCAACCTCGTGTTCGCCGGCGGTTCGGTCGAGTACACCGGACCGGGTGCGTTCACCCGCAACTTCCTCGTGCGGGACGGCGGCGCGGGCTTCCACAGCAACCGTCTCGTCGATCCGTTCGTCATCAATGCCGCCGACCAGATCGACTTCGATGACGCCGGCTCGGCGAATCCCCGTCCGCTCACCCTCTCGGGAACGAGCACGCTGGCGAACACCTACAACGGCGACCTGCTCGACAATGCCGACGCCTCACGCGCCTTCTCGGCGATCGTGAAGAACGGCGTGGGTCAGTGGATCGTCGCGGGCGACACGCTCGCTCCGGACGCGGAAGTGAACGTCAACGGCGGCGTCCTCGGCTTCTACCTGAACGCCTTGGGCACTTCCGCCAGCACCGGAGGCATCAACCTCGCCAACAACTCGACCCTGCGCTGGGAAGCGACGAACAACCAGGACCTCGGCGCGCGCCTCAAGGTGCTCGACGGCGCCTCGGCCACGATCCAGGTCGAGAACGACACGACCTTCAGCGGCGGCCTCGACTTCGCGGCCGGCGCCAACACGGGCACGGGCGCCCTGGTCAAGACCGGCGCGGGCAACCTCGTCCTCGCCGCCGCGGCCGGCTCCTTCTCCGGCGGCCTCACGGTCGCGCGGGGCACCGTGACGGTGAACCAGACCGGCGCCCTCGGCACCGGTACGGCGACGGTCGGCAGCGGCGCGACGATGGTCGTGAACAATGCGGTCACGAACAACATCGTGGTGTCCGGCGCCGGTATGGCTCCTTCCGGCGGCCAGCTGGTCGCCTCGGCGGCCGTAGGTAATGTGACCGTCGGTTCCGGTGCCACCATCGGCCGCGGTCCGACCATCGGCAGCTTCACTGCCACGGGCATGACCGTCGCGGGCGGCGCCCGTCTCGAGTTCAAGATCTGGGACATCAACACCCAGGTCGCGGGCGTCGGCTACGACCAGTACGCGTTCGGCAACCTCGACCTCAGCGGCGCTTCGGTGACCAACAAGGTCGTGATCAAGCTGGTCTCGATGTCCAGCGCCTCGACGCTTGGGGCTGCCGGCAACCTGTCCCTCCTGCAGGGTGTCGAAGGTATCCAGACGTTCAGCTTCGGTTCGTTCAACACCGGCAGCCTGAACCTCGGCGCCAACAACAGCGCCAACATCAGCGACCTGTTCACGTTCGACACCAGCCAGTTCACCTACACCGGTGGCGCGGCCTCGGCGGCGAGCCTCTGGGCGATCGACTTCGACACCACCAACGGCGCGATCACGCTGACCGCGGTGCCTGAGCCCTCGACCTACGGTCTCGGGCTCGGCGCCCTGGCCCTCGCGGCCGCCGCGATCCGCCGCCGCCGTCAGACCAAGAAGGCCTGAGGACACGAGGGCTCGAGGATAGGGAAGGGCGGCTTCGGCCGCCCTTTTTTGTGCCCCGCGTTTTCATCCTTCAATCCGGCCCCCATGTCGCTAGGTTAGGCTCAAGTCCGCCCCGACCCATGTACCCCGTTGCTCCGTCCGCCCGTTTCGACCGCCGTGGTTTCCTCGCCGGCGCGGCCTGGCTGTCGGTGGCGGCCCTTTCGACGCAGCGCTCCTTCGGTCGTCCGTTCCTGGGCGCCCGGCTCGACGCTTATCCTTTCACGCTCGGCGTCGCGTCGGGCGATCCCGCGCCCGATGGCTTCGTGATCTGGACGCGACTCGCGCCCAAGCCGCTGCAGCCCGACGGCGGGATGCCGGCCGAACCGGTCGAGGTATCCTGGCTGGTCGCCGAGGATGAGAAGTTCGAGCGTGTCGTCCGCAAGGGCGTCCATGTCGCCACGCCGGAGTGGGGTCACTCGGTCCACGTCGAAGTCGAAGGGCTCGCGGCCGACCGCTGGTATTGGTATTCTTTCACGGCGGGCGGCGAGGTCAGCCCGGTCGGACGTTCCCGGACGTTCCCGCGCCGCGAGGCCGACGCCGCTAAGCTCCGCTTCGCCGTGGCTTCGTGCCAGCATTTCGAGCAGGGCCTGTTCACCGCCTACGACCACATGGCCAAGGAGGACCTCGACGCCGTGGTCTTCCTCGGCGACTACATCTACGAGTCCAAGGGCCAGGACCGGCGGCCGCGGAAGCATCTCGGCGACGAGATCATGACGCTCGGCGACTACCGTGTCCGCTACGCCCAGTACCGCGGCGATCCCGCGCTGGCCCGGATGCATGCGCTCGCGCCGTGGATCCTCACCTGGGACGATCATGAATTCGACAACAACTGCGCCGGCGACGTCTCGGAGGAGAAGGGCGTCGACCGGGAGTCCTTCCGGCGGCGCCGCGCGGCCGCCTATCAGGCCTATTACGAGCACATGCCCTTGCGCCGCGCCGCGCTGCCCAAGGGGCCGGACATGCTGCTCTACCGCCGCATCCCCTTCGGCCGGCTCGCCGATTTCTTCGTCCTCGACACCCGCCAGTATCGCACCGACCAGCCCATGGGCGACGGCCATCATCCGAACGATCCGGCGCAGATGGATCCGGCCGGGACGATGCTCGGCAAGGCCCAGCGGGAGTGGCTTTTCCGCGGCCTGCAGGGCTCGCCTTCGCGCTGGAACGTCCTGGCCCAGCAGGTCATGGTCGGCCATGTCGACCGCAAGGCCGGCCCTGAGGAGGCTTTCCAGATGGACCAGTGGCCGGGGTATGAATTCGAGCGGCGCCGGCTTCTGCGGCATTTCCGGGACGCGCAGGTGCGCAACCCCGTCGTGCTGACCGGCGACATCCATGCCAACTGGGCCAACGAACTCGTGCTCGACTTCGAGCGTCCCGAGCAGGGCTCGGTCGGCACGGAATTCGTGGGCACGTCGATCACCTCCGGCGGCGACGGCGCCCTCGCGCCCAAGACGCTGGCGGACACCTATCGCGAGAATCCGTTCGTCAAGTTCCACAGCACCGAGCGCGGCTATCTCGTCTGCGAGGTCACGCCCCAGGCGTGGCGGACGGATTACCGCGCCGTCGAGTTCGTCACCAAACCGGGCGCCCCTCTGCGGACCCGTGCCACCTTCGTCGTCGAAGACGGCGCGCCCCTCCTCCGCAAAGCCTGAGCTTCATCATGATCAAAAGCATCCTCACCATCGCGACGGCCCTGCTGGCCTTCGCCTCCTCGTCCGCGGCCGAACCGGCGCGGGACGTGACGTTCTACCTCGTCTCCGACACCCACGTGGGCATGAACTACCGCAAGACGACGCCGCCCTTCGGCTCCGATGAGTTCAACGCGCACGTCGCCAAGACGTTGGAAGTCCTCGCCAAGGTGCCGGGTACGGCGTGGCAGGAGGGCCCGGTGGCCGAGGCGATGAAGGGCAAGGGTCCGGTGCCTCGTCCGCTCGGGATGCTCGTCGCCGGCGACCTCACCGAGGTCGGCAACGCCGCCCAGTGGGCAGATTTCGACCGTCTCTTCCCATGGAAGGGCACGACTCCGGCCAAATACCCGACCTTCGCGCTGGCCGGTAATCATGACGGCGGCAACGCCGGCCCGGTGCGCCAAGGCCTGCGCCAGCGTAACCGCGAGATGGCCGCGGCCGGCCTGCTCACCGCTTCGGAGGACGGCCTGCATGCTTCGTGGAACTGGCAGGGCGTCCACTTCATCAACGTCAACCTTTATGGCGGCGACGGCGCCAAGGAAGGCGCCAAGGAGACCTCGATGTGGAATCCGGAGGGCGGTCTTTCCTTCCTCAAGTCCCGGCTCGCCAAGATCGGTCCCGCCGAACCGGTGGTCATCGTGCAGCATCTCGACTTCAGCGCCCGCAGCACCTGGTGGGATCAGCCCAAGCGCAAGGCTTTCTACGATGCCATCAAGGGCCACAAGATCATCGCGCTCCTGCACGGCCACACGCACGACATCACCCGCCTGAAGTTCCCCGAGGACAAGGACTACGCCGACTTCGGTGGCACGGGCCCGCGCTTCGATTGCTTCTCCGCCGGCGCGTTCAAGCCCGATGCCAAGGAAGGCAAGCCGTTTCCCGGCCCGCGCTATCCCTGCGAGTGCTATGTGTTCCGCATCGTCGACGACGTCCTCGTCGCCGCGCACTACACCGCCGAACCCGGCGGGTGGAACACCAGCAAGCACGCCCCGCAGCTGACGTTCGTTAAATCGATCAAGTGAGTTAGCGGTTGGCGGTAAGCGGTTGGCGGTTGGGCGAGACATGCAGAGAGTATGGAGTATTGAGTATCGAGTATGGGGTGAGTGCTTGCCTTTGGGTAGGGTTGAGCGGCCTCGCTCAACCTTGGATTTAGGTAGGGACGTGATTGCCATCACGTCCGTGGGCGAAGGGAACTTGGTGGGACGATACGGTCTGCCCCGTGGTCGTGCATGCGTCTGCGAACGGCGGTCATGGCGATGACCGCCCTACCCATGGCAGGTGTTGTCGGTAAGCGGTTGGCGGTTGGGTGACACATTTTCAGGTCCCGGGTCTCGGCCATCGGGTATCTGGTCCGGGTGTTCAGGTTCAGGTGCAGATCCCGGGTCTGATTCCCGAACCTGATCCTGTACCCGCACCTGCAGCCGAGACCTGTGACCCGAGAATGCCTCCGGTTGCCGGCCCCCGTTGGCCATTTGTCTTTCTCCAACCGCTAACCGCTAACCGCCAACCGCCGACACCTTATTAATTCAGTCCTCACTTCGCCTTCCCCCTGCGCCACACTTGCTTGTCCGGGGTGACGAGGATGACGTCGAGGTTCTCGCGTTCGGCGATGAGCTTGGCGGCTTCGAAGCCGATGGCCATGAGCGCGGTCGACCAGGCGTCGGCCTGGACGCAGTCCGGATGGAAGACCGCCGCGAGTTCGAGCGTGGTCACGATCGGCTCGCCGGTCTGGGGCGAGAGGATGTGCGAGACGGGCTTGCCGGCGGCCGCCTTGCGGGCGCGGTACAATCCGGAGACGCCCAAGGCGCGGTCGGTGAGCACGAGGGTCTCCATCGTCAGCCGGGGTTGGAACGGATCTTCGAGGCCGACGCGCCAGGTGCCGGCCGCGAGGATCTCTCCGCCGACTTCGATCAGGAATTCCTCGAGGCCTTCACGTCGCAGGACCTGCGCGGCGCGGTCGGCCGCATAGCCCTGCAGGAGGGAGCCGAGGTCGAGGCTCAGCTTCTCGTGGCTCTTCGCGAGCGTGAGGTTCGCCTTGTCCAGCGTGAGCTTCTTCCAGCCCACCTGGGTCAGGGCCTCGCGGATCTGCGCCGGGGCGGGCGTCGGACGCTGGCCGGCGGGTCCGTAACCCCAGAGCGCCGTCAGCGGAGCGATGGTGAGATCGTAACCGCCGTCGGTGGCGCGGCTGAGGCGCAGGCCGAGTTCGGTAAGCTCGGCGAGCTCCGGCGTGATGCCGAACGGCTGCGTGGATTCGAGCTGGTTGAAGTCGGAGGTCGCCGACGAGGCGCGCCAAGGCGAGAGCGAGAACTCCACGCGGTTCAGTTCGGCCTCGAGCTCGCGCTTGAGCAGTTCGGCGTCGACCTGGTCGCCGCGTATCTTCACCGTCCACGTCGTGCCGAAGGCGGCGCCATGGAGTTCGGTGATCGGGCGGCGAGCGGAGGCGTCGGCCGTTTCGTCGGCTACGGCGTCACCTTGAGGGGAAAACGCGATCGCCGCGCCGATCGCGAGCACCAGGGCGGCCAGCGTGTCGCGGCGGGCCCAGCGTTCGTGGGCGCTGCTCGTACGCACGAATTTCAGGAGGGCTCCGGTCGGGCAGCCGTATTTGCAGTAGGCCTGCGGGACGAAGACCGAGGCCACCAGGCCGGCGATGGCCAGGCCGAGGGGGACGGCCACGGCGGTGCCGAGGACCCAGGCATCGAAGGGTTCTGCCTCGCCCAGGGACCAGCGAGGCCAAGCCAAAGCGGCCAGAAAGGCCCCGGCGAGGGCCAAGGAGGGCAGTTTGCCCAGCCAGCCATGCCATCGGGCGGGGACGGCCACATGGAAGCGCCTGAAGCCTCCTAAGAGCTCCTGGGCGGCCCCGTGGGGGCAGACTTGGTGGCAATAGGTCTGACGGCGGGTACCCCAGGGGATGAGCAGGGCCACGGCGGCCAGGGCCAGCAGGGCGGGGGCGGTGCCCCAGGGCAATCCGTGGCGGGCCCAGCCGGCGAAGAGCGAGAGCGAGAGCAGCTGGCCGAGCCACAGGCCGAGGCCGCCGACGAGGAGGACCTGCCAGGCCCGGCGGATCCACGGGCGCGCGTGCAACGACGTGAACGTCATCAGCAACGCGCCGAGGACGAAACAACCGAGGGCGACGGACTTCCAGGACCGCGCGGCGGCTTCGCGCTCGCGCTTGCCGCCGTGCTGATCGTCGGCGAAGCGCGTCTGCAATCCCTTCGCGATCGCGTAGCTCGTCAGCGTCGCGCCGGCGACCGTATCGAGCTCGGCCTTGCGGAAATCGAACTCCGCCCACTGGCGGACGTCCCACTGGGTCAGCTTCGAGAGGTAGGTGCGGCCCTGCGGGTCAGGCTCTTCGTCCTGGATGCGGCTGACGTAATCGGAAGTGTCGTAGGTCGAGCGGAGCACGACCTTGCGAAGGCGGAGGGCGTCGGGCTCGACGGCGATGAGCGTCTCGCTCGGGCCCGCGTAGCCTTGGACTTCGTCGGCCGAAGGCGATGAGCGGACGACGTAGCCGAGGTGCGCGCGGTTAGTCCCGCGCACGAGGTTCCAGCCGAGGCGGGGGACGTTGGGCTCGAAGCCGGTCGCATCCGGGAAGCCGGCCGTCCGGACTTCCTTCAGCGTGAGCGGGAGCGGGAAGCGCAGGGAGACGTAGTTCCCGGAGAGCCGCTGCTGGATCGACTCGGTGATCGCGTAGGCCGTGAGCGTCGAACCGGCGTAGCCGTCGAGTTTCGGGGCGGGCTGCGCCGCGGGCCGCCAGGATTTGAAGGAGTCGTCGAACGGGGTCGAGCGTCGCAGCTGCTCGACGTGCTCCGGCGTGTCCTGGCTGGAGAGGATGCGGGTGCCGACGATCTGGTCGCGCAGGTCGAGCGCCACGAGCACGTTGCTCGGGCCGGCGTAACCCAGGATCGCGTCGGCGTCCGGCGAAGTCGTCAGCAGCCGCCCGAGGCGGTTGCCGAACTGGTCCTCGACGAGGAGCGTCTGGCTTGGTCCGGACTTCAGGCGGCGCGCCTCCGGGAAGAAGGCCTTGGCATCGGCCAGGCCTAGGTGCGACAACGCCGACTCCGTGAGCGGGGTCGTGCGTTGCAGCAGCAGGGCGGCGAGCAGCAAAGCCCCGAGACGCCAGCCTCTGACCAGCCAGGCGCTGACGCGGGGCGGAACCATCACTTACTCCGCAAGGACGAGCTGGAAGGCGTCGGCATGGACGTTGCCCTTGGCGCCGTCAGCGGAAAGGACGAGGGTGTGGGTGCCGGCCGCGAAGGTGAACTTACCGAGGACCGTGGGCTTCTCGATCACGCCGGCCTTCTGGTTGAGGCGGAGCGCGACCGGCTTCTCGCCGGCGCGGTTGATCGTCAGGAGGGCGTTGCCCGAGCGATTTTCGTGGCCTTCCCAGTGGCCGCGCAGTTCGTATTTGCCGGCGTCCTTCACTTCGAACGTATAGGTCGCGCGGCTGCCGGCGCCGGCGGCGTAGTGGTAACCTGCGCCGAGGTGGGGGATGCCGCGTCCTTCGGTCCACTTGCCTTCATACTTCGCCTGGGCGTCGTCGACGACGATGCCGCCGAGCTTGGCGAGCTCCTTGACGTCGTCCCCGGAGAGCTTGGAGGGCGTTCCCTTTGTCAGGTCGAGGTTCATCCGGGCCGTCGGCAGTTCCTTGAAGTCGGCGATCGACGTGTCGAGGAAGAGCTCGGAGCGCAGGTCGCTGCGGCGCATGCGGCCGGGCTGTTCCATGAGCTTGATCAGGTCGGGCAGGTGCTTGGCGTACACGCCGCGCGGGTCGGTGCTCTCGCGGACGGCGAGGTAGGCGGCCTTACCGACGACTTCGCCCATCATGCCGATGGTACGCATGACGCGGATCGTGCCGAGGGCCTCGTGCGTGACGGAGATGTGGCGGCCGGCGAAGAACAGGTTGCTGATGTTCTTGGAGTAGAACAGGCGGTAGGGCAGGGGGTAGCCGTTGCGACGGTCGACCGCGGCGATGTGCTTGCCGCTGGCGTCGACGTAGCCGAAGGCCGCGCGGGAGATGAACGGATTGTCCGGGAACTTCTTGGCATACTGTTCCTTGGCGTAATGGAGGTCGATGTCCCAGGTCGTGGGCACGCAGCCGTCCGGGAAGTCGGTGCGCTGGACGATGTTGTCCTTGTTCAGGATGATGTCGCCGTCGAAGAGGCGCGATTCGCGCGGGCCGCCGACATGCGAGGCCCACTTGAGCTCGGCGAGGGCGTATTTGTCCTTCTGCGGACCGTTCTTGAGGGCGGAGAAGGCCCCGTACATCGCGCGGAAATTCCAGTCACGGATGTATTCGAGGTCCTTGATCGGATCCTGGTCGAAGCCGGATTCCCAGAACCACTCGGCCTTCATGAAAGGCTTGTCGTTGATCTGGGACTTGGACTTCTGGAGCAGAGGGAAGTCGCCCATCTCGAGGGGCAGGGCCCACGGGGTGGCGGGCCAGGTCGAGGCCTGAGCTTCGTCCTGGTAGAACCACATGTTCGACATGCCCATGCGCTTGTCAGGCTCGGTGCGGAAGGTCGCGCCGGCGTAGGCGCCCACCCAGCCGTGGCCGGTGGTGTCGGCCACGAACTTGGCGCGGAAGACCTTCTCGCGGCCGGTCTTGACGTCGATGGCCTTCACGGCGGCGATGCGGTTGCCGTCCATGATGACGCCGGTGGCGAAGTGGCCGAGGAAGAGGCTGATGTTCTTCTCCTTGCGGACGACCTGTTCCTTGAGTTCGTCGCCGAAGCTGTCGGCGCGGCCCGGGCTGTCGGGGGAGCGATCGCCGATCTCTTCGATGATCTCGCCGAGGTGCGGGTACTTGCCGCGGGTGGTGCCACCCATCGCCCAGACGCCGATCTCGGAGCTGCCGTTGCCGCCGAGGACGAAGCGGTCCTGGATGAACGCGACCTTGAGGGACTGACGGGAAGCGGAGAGAGCGGCGCCCATGCCGCCGTAGCCGCCGCCGACGACGACGAGGTCGAACTCGCCCTGGTCTTCGGGGCCTTTGGGGCTGTTCCACTGCGAGCGGGCCGTGACGAGCGCGGCGCCTTCGGGCGGAACGAACGAGGCGTCCTTGCTGAAGACGATGGCGTCGGCGCGGCCGGCGAAACCGGTGAGGTCATGCAGGGCGATCTTCACGTCGCCGGCGGGCAGGGTGACCTTGCCGCCTGCCTGCCAATGCCACTCGGCGCCCTTGGTGCCGAACTCGGCGGCGACGGGCTGGCCGTTGACGATCAGCTGGAAGCGGCCGGGGGTGCCGGGGGCCTTCCAGTGGGCGACCCAATCCTTGGTGCGGACCCAGACGCGGTATTCGCCCGCGGCGGGGATGCGGACGGTGCCGGTGGCGTCGGCGACGGGCTTGCCGAGGCCGTGGGCCAGGAGGTAAGGCGAACCGACGATATTGGTGAAAGCCGTGTCGAGCTTCCAGCCGCCCTGGGAGGCCAGGGATTCGGCTTCGACGAAGACGGTATCGGCGGATTGCGCGCGGCCGGTGAGGGCGGCCAGCAGGGACAGTCCAAGGAGGGGGAGGACGCGAGGGGACATGGGGTTATTAGATGCCAAGGGGCTGGGAGAGTTCCAGACAGAATTGGGTCTGGGTGGAAAATGAAGTCCCAACGGCGGAATCGGAGAGGGGAGGGGGAGGGATGCTTAGAGTATCGAGTATTGAGTATCGAGTATAGGGGGACGGATGACAGAGGGCCGAACCAATCACGGAGGGCTGAAAGGAGGACTACGAAGAGGACTGAATGGAGGGCTGGGTGGATGCTGCCTGCCACCCGCCACCTGGGGCCGCCACCCTCCACCCGAGACGGATGCTAACTGATCATCCGGTTTCTGGTGTCCCTTTGAGTGACTGTCTCGAGGGTGGGACGTGATCACCATCGCGTCTTCCCCTGGGGTTGAGGCGTCATTAGGACAGCACGCGGTGCTGTCCCTGCCTTAAACCGCGGTTGAGCGGGGGCGCTCGACTCTAAACGTTGTCTGAGTCTGCCCTCGATTCAGTACTTAACTAGGTCTTTTATTCGATCCTGCCCATGATCTTCCGTCTGATTACCTTCCTTTGCGTCGCTACTTCCTTCGCTGCTGAATTCCCGACTACCGGCCTGATGGTCGACCTGGATCCGGCGAAGGGCGTCGCGTTCGATGCGCAGGGTCGCGTGACCGCGTGGAAGAGCCAGGCCGGCCCCGTCGAGGCGCGCGAATTCGTCGGCCAGCCGAAGGGGCGCGCGGAACCGACCTCGGGTCTGCCGACGGTGGTCGCCGGCAACGTGCCGTCGCTTTCCTTCCGCCAGCAGGAACTCGTCTGCCATGATGAGGCGGCCTTCGACGGACTCATCCGTGGCTCGGGCTGCACGTGGGTCGCGGTGATCAAGGTCTACCCGCAACGCGTCGGCCTGAAGGACGTGAACTCCTTCTTCGGCAATCTGCGCAACGGCCAGAAATATGAGGGCCTCTGGGGCTGCCTCGACGACGACAATACCGTCTGGTGGGGCGCGCGTAATGGCATCACCTTCGGCCGCTTCGACGTCAATAATCCCAAGCTCGTCGGACCGAAGCTCGCGGAAGGCCGCTTCCACTTCCTCGCCGGACGCATGGGCGCCGGCCAGACCGAAGCGAAACTGGAATTCTTCGTCAACGACCTGAAGCCGTGCGCGACGGCGCAGTTCCCGATCAATCCCAAGGCCGACGCCTCGAAACTCGCGATCGGCCAGGAACGCGACGCGATCCAGCATCCGGGCAAGGAATCCTTCGACGGCGAGATCGCCCGCTTCCTCCTGTGGGACCGTCCGCTGACGGATGCGGAACTGAAGGCGGTGTTTGAGAATGTCAGATAAGAATGGAGGACTGAATGGAGGTCTGAATCGAGGACTGCGTTGAGGACTGGATGGATGGGTTGCCGCCCGCCACGCGGAACGAAAGGATGACACTCAAGGGGAAACCGGAGACCGTATGATCAGCTGGGGGCCTATGTCCGCAGCACTCCTTCCGATCTCCCTTTGGTGTGTCGTCTTTCTCCAACCGCTTACCGCCAGCCGCCTAAACCTAATCCATTCAGCCCTCCATTCAGGCCTCTGTGCAGTCCTCTACTCTGCGCCGCCTCACTTCTTCCCCTTCTGGAAGCCTTGCTGGCCGCGCTGCTTCATGCGTTCTTCGACCACGTCGAGGACCTTGTCGACGACGTCACCGGTCAGGTCGTCATCGGCGGCGAGGATGGCATCTTTCGTGGCTTTGCGGATGTCGAGCGCGGCTTCTTCGAACTGCGGACGGAGGTTCTTCTTCTCGTCGTCGGAAGCATATTCGGCTTCTTTGCGGAGTTCGTTCAGTTTTTCGCGCGCGGCTTTCACGCCGTCGTCCTGGAAGGCCTTGAACATCGCCACCTTGCACTTGTTCAGCTGCTCGGTGGTGACGCCTTCGATCTCTTCGGGCAGGAAGCCGCCGGTCTTGCCGCCGAACTTCGGAGCGCCTTGCTTGCGCGGGGTCTCCGGCGCATCGCCTTCGGGAGCCTTCGGCCTGGCGGCGAATGGGGCGCTCTCGGCTTTCGGCTGTTCGGCCTTGGCCTGCGCGGGCTGCCGGGCTTCCATCGCGAAATAAGTGGCGGCGGAGCCGACGGCGGCGGCCAGGAGGAGGGGAAGGAGCTGCTTCATGGGTAGGGGTTTCAAAGGTAACCCCGCGGAAGGAAAAAAGTTGGGATGAAAGGGCCGGGCTTGGGGCTAGGGCCTGATTCCCTGACCTGTACCCGTACCTGCAGCCGGGGCCTGAGACCTGAAAATGCCTTTCCTATCCGCCAACCGCTGGCCGCTAACCGCCGACACCTGGACCATTCAGCCCTCCATTCAGGCCTCTGTGCAGTCCTCGACTCAGTCCTTTTCGGACTATTTCTTCTCCCCGAACGGGAAGGGTTTGAGCGGGGTCTTGGGGGCCTTCTTCTTGCCCGCCTTCTCGTTGGCTTCGCGGGTGCGCGTCTCGACGGCTTCGTAGATTTTCTCGAGGCTCTCCTTTGAAAGGTCGGGCGCGGCCTGGGCGATGGCGGCGAGGTTGGCTTTACGGAGGTCGGACTGGAGCTGCTCGAACTCGCCGCGCAGGTTCTTCTTCTCCTCCGGGGAAAGGAACTCGGCCTCCTTGCGGAGCTGGGTCTGCTTGGCCTTGATCTCTTTCAGCTTAGGATCGCGTTGGGCCTTGAAGGCGGCGGCTCGGAACTTGCGCATGTCGTCGGCGGACACGCCTTCGACGTCGGCGAGCAGCTCACCCGGGGTGATGGGCTTGGCGTCCGCTTCCTTGGCGGTCGTCTCCGCGGCGGGCTTAGCTTCATCTTTCGGCATCTTCGCCGCGGCGGCGCGTTCTTCGGCGGAGGCTTTCTCCTGGGCGGCCTTGACAGCTTCCTGTCCGCGTTTCTTCACCAGTTCCTCGATGGCGTTGAGGGTGAGGACGAGCGGGTCTTTCTCGATGGAGGGGTCGAACTTCTGGGCGGCCTCGAGCGTGGCTTTCACCATGGCATCCCGGGCGGTTTCGAACTCGAGGCGCAGGTCTTCGGCTTCGTTCCGTCCCTTGGTGAAACGGAATCGCTCCTTGAGGTCGGCGATGCGCTTGCGGGCGGCGGCGACGGCTTCGTCGCCGTAGGTGGCCATGAGCGCCCGGCGGATCTTGGTCAGCTGTTCTTCAGGGACGCCGGCCACGCTCTCGGGGAGCGCGGCCCCGGGGCGAGCAGCTTTCTTGGCCGGCTTGGCCGCGGGTCCTTCGGCGGCCTGGACGCAAGGGGCGAGGAGAGCGAGTAAGAGCAGGGAAAAGAGGCGCATGTGAGTTATACACCGGGAAGCGAGAAAGGTTTTGGCGGTAAGCGGTTGGATGAGACACGCAAAGAGTATGGAGTATTGAGTATCGAGTATAGGGGGAGTGCTTGCCTCGGGTAGGGTCGGGACCGCGTCACGACATAGCTGCTGCCGCATGGAGGACTGAATGGAGGGCTGCGTTGAGGACTGAGTTGAGGGCTGAATCGATGACAGATGCCGAAGGACTGAATGGAGCACTGAATGGATGAAGTTTGCGCCCTAACCAGGCACCTGATGGCCGAGACTTGAGACCTGAAAATAGGCATCCCGAGCCAATCCTCAGGTTTCCGGGCTCCCTTGAGTTGGCATCTCCGGACTTGGGTAGGGCGGGTTCTCAGAACCCGCCGCACGACGGCCGGCTCGGAGAGCCGTCCGTCCCTGAACCTATCCCTCACCGGGTCTTTCAATCAATTCAGCCCTCCATGCAGCCCTCGGTTCAGCCCTCTATTCAGTGATCAATTCCGCCTCACTTCTTCTTCGGCTTCCCGGCGACGTCGGACTTCTTCTGGCGGGTCGAGGCGACGTAATCGCGGATGAGGTCGACTTTCAGGCTAGGCTCGGCCTTCTGCATCGCCTTGACGCGGGCGAGGTCGATGTCTTCGCGGGCTTCTTTCGCCTCGCGGGCGCCCCCTTTGTTCTTTTCCCCTTCGCCTTTCTTCGGTTTTTCGCCCGCGCCGCCAAGTTTGGCCACGACGGCTTTGAACTCTTCGTCATGGTCGGCCTTCAGCCAGGCTTCCTGCAGTTTCACGCCGTCGGACAGCGAGACGCCGGCCGGGATCTCCGGGGCTTCCGGCCCTTTCTTTTTCTTCACCGGTACCGCCGGCTTCTCGGTCGGCTTGGGCGCGGGCGTCTCAGGCTTCGGCGCGTCGGCGGCGAAGAGCGCAAGGCAGGCGAGCAGGGTGCAGAGCAGGGCGGAAGTCTTCATGGGGTCATCCATGTAACCCCGCCGGCGGCCGGAAGTTGCCGGTCTTCCCTTACCAGATTCCCTTGAGGAGCTTGTTTCCCGGGTAGGGCGCATTGGAATGCGGGCCGAAGAACATGCGGACGCCGGCGAACAGCGTGAAGGCGTCCCGGCCGTTCATCCGCGCATGCTCCATGCCCGTGAGCAGCTTGAGGCGGTGGCCGGCCACGTAGTAGTTCAGTCCGAGGTAGGTCGCCTGGTAGTGTTCGCCGGCGGGCAGGCCGGCGGGCGATTCGTAGCGACGCTGACTGCGGAGGCCGCCGGTCAGGCTGGCGCTCGCTAGCTGGTAGCGGGTGACCAGTTCGAGCTTGTCCGTGAGGAACAAACTAGGCTGGAGATTGAGCGCGATCGCGTCGCCCTTGGCGCCGCCGAAGCCGGCGGTGACTTCGGTGACCAGGGCCAGCGGGCCTTCGGTGAGGATGAGCGCGCCCGACACCGCGTCGTCGAAACGGGTCAGGTTGGTCGCGCCGGGCTTCGCGTCGCTGTGCAGGTAGCTGCCGTAGAACGCCGCGGAGTCGGCGCCGCCGAGCTCCCCGAGGTCATACGTGAAGGCCGCGAGGGCGGAGGAGCCGGAGTGCAGTTCGGTGAACGCTTCCCACATGTCGGTGCCCGCTTGGTTCGTGAAGACGCCGGCGTAATAGTCGAGCTTGCCGACGCGACCCGAGAGCGTCACGGCCGGGGTGTAATCGAGCCCCATCATGTTCGTGAACATCGAGCGCTCCATGAAACTCATGTAGCGGCTGGAGACGTTGCGGTCGTGCGTGAAGCGGTGCTTCTGCTGGCCGACGGTGAGCTGCAACGCCGGGTTGAACTCCCAGCGGGCCCAGAGCTCGGTGAAGCCGTTGTAGGCCGGCTCGAAGTCGCTGCCGCTGATCGCCTGCGCGTGGATGGTCAGGTGATCGATCATCCGCGCCTGGAACCCGAGGCGCACGCGGCGGCTTTCGAGTCCGGTGTCGCTCCGGCCGACGCCGCTCGTGTCATGGTAGTGTCCGTGGTAGCGCCCGAGCACCCAGAGTTCCTGCAGGCCCTTCGACTGCTTGTCCTGATAGATCAGGCCTAGGTTCTCGAACCGCTCCTTGAGCGAAGACTCCTGGGCCGGGTGGCCGGAGCTGGCGGGCTGAGTCTGCGCGCCCAAGGGCAGGGCGGCGCAGGCCATCAGTAAGGCGAAGGTGTCTTTTTTTCGTAACATTTGTAACAATCGAATTTTGGTATGGTCGATATGCCTGGGGAGATCCCTTGGCTGAGAGATAAAGATGACCCGATTACACGCTGCGCAATCCGTCATTGAGCCATCGCCGAGATGTTTCCTCGCCGTCACATTTCCGTAACAATCGGAATAATGGCCAAAAGAGGCTAAATGAAGGACTCGGTGGAGGGCTGAATCGATGACAGATGACTGCATCGACGGCAGAGGACAGAAGTCCCGCCACCTGGGGCCGCCACCCGCCACCTGAAACGATAGCTATCTGGCCATCCGGTCTCCGGTTCCCCTTTCGCTTGGCCCAACCGCCACCCGCGGCTTTAGGTAGGGACAGTACCACGTGCTGTCCTAGGTTGCGTGTCAGCCCGAGAGGAGGACGCGATGGTGATCACGTCCCTACCTCGAGACACGGCTGAAGCTAGGGGCAGCACGCGGTGCTGCCCCTACCCCGAGGCATGCACTCCCCCGATACTCGATACTCAATACTCCATGCTCTTTGCGTGTTACCCCAACCGCCAACCGCTATCCCCCGATAAAACAAAAGACCCCGGCGAGCCGGGGTCTTGATCGGGCCTGTGATCCGAAGATTACTTGGCTTCGGGCTTCTTGCCGCCCTTGTCACCCTTGCCCTTGCCGCCCTTGTCGCCCTTGCCCTTGGCGCGACCTTCTTCGAGGGCCTTGAAGACGGATTCGAGGGAAGCGTCAGCCTTGAGGATGGCGGCCTTGGTGGCTTCCATCACGGCGCGGCCGGCGGCCCGCTTTTCTTCTTCGGTCTTGGCTTCGCCCGCCTTGGCCTTGGCGGCGATCACGGCTTCGTCTTTCTGAGCGGCCTTCTGGGCGTCCTGGAACTTCTTCCAGGTGGCTTCGTCGACGGATTCCGGGCGCTGCGGACCCTGCTTCTTGCCGCCCTTGTCGCCCTTGCCTTCGCCCTTCTTGGCGGGGGCGTCGCCCTTGGGGGCGTCGGGCTTGGGAGCGTCCTGAGCGAGGAGGCCGGCCGAGGTGATCAGGGCCAGGAGGAGTGCGAGTTTGATTTTCATGATAGGTATGGTGGTGCAATGATGAAACCCCGCCTCCGGGGGTGAGTTGCAGGATTCTGATTTTATTTATGACACGCCGGCGGGGTGCGGTCCGGGCGCCTCCGGGCTTAAGGTCAGGGCCGCCATGACCCCTCTCCTCGTCCACCTCCCCCACGACGCCACGGCCATCCCGCCCGCCGCGCAGGCCGACTTCCTGCTCACCGCAGAGGAGCTGGGGGCGGAGTGCCTCCGCCTGACCGACCGGCACACCGCGGCGCTCTATGCCGATGGGCTCGCACCGGACGACGTCGTGCGTGCCGAGGTCTCGCGCCTCGTCGTGGACGTGGAACGTTTCGCTGACGATGCGCAGGAGCCTTGCGCGAAGGCAGGCATGGGCGCGACCTACGTGCGCACTGCCGACGGCCGGCCGCTCCGCGCGCTCACGCCGGAACGTCGCGCGGAGCTGATGGCCCGCCATTACTGGCCGCACCATCGCGCGCTCGACCAAGCCGCCGAAGTCCGCCTGGCCCGCTTCGATCGCTGCGTCATCCTCGACGCGCATTCCTATCCGACGGGCCCGCTGCCCACGCAGCTCGCCTTCGGCCCGTCGCCCGAGATCGGGATCGGCACGCAACCAGGCCACACGCCGCCGGCCCTGCGCGATCTCGCCGTCGATTTCTTCCGCGTGCACGGGTACGGCGTCGGCGTCGACGTCCCGTTCAGCGGGGCGATGGTCCCGAACGCCTGCTTCGGCCGCGACCCGCGCCTCTGGTCGGTGATGATCGAGGTACGCCGCGACCTGTACATGGACGAAGCCACGGGCGAGCGCCACGCGGGGTTCGCGCGGACGCAGGCGGTGCTGACGGAATTCCGCGCGGAGCTGCTCCGGCTGGCGGTCACTTGACGCCCGCTTCGCTCGCCGCCTGCTCGACCTCGGCGCGGAGCAGGCCCATCGCTTCGTTCCACATCACCTGCATGCGCGGCAGCTGCGCCGCCTTCGCGGCCTCGTCCTGCGTCTTCCAGCCGGCTTCGATCTCCTTCCATTCTGCGACGAGGGCCTTCGTCTTCGGATGCTCGCCCCAACGTTTCGCGGCGCCGTCGAAGACCTGCGGGTGCATGAACTTAAGTTCCTGGATCGTGCCGATCCCTTCGCGGATGATGTTCTCGCGGCGCGCGTCCGGCGGGCGGCTGTCGACGGAGATGTCTTCCTGGGCGGAGGAGATCAGACCGTTAGCGCTCCGCGGCGCGCCGACCGGGCGGGCGGCGCCGGGCTTGGTCACGACGACGGAGCGGGCCGGGCGGGCCGATGGCTTGGGCTCCCCGGTCGTCGGCAAGAACCACCAGCCGAGGGCGAGGGCGCCGAGCGCAAGCAGGCCCAGCAGGACCGGGCGGCGCGAGGTGGGAGTCATTTCGGCTCGGGGGCCGGTTTATTCGAACGTGACCGGCGCGGCGGGGGCCGGAGCCGCGGGGGCAGAGGACGGGGCGGGGCCGTTGGCGTCCCGGACGACGCCGGGACCGGTGATCGTGACGGTCGGCTGGTTCGGGGCGGGCGTACCGGCGGCGGCCTGCTTGAGCATGCCGAGGCCGCGGCTGCGGATCGTCGAGAGTTCGTCCATGATGGCCTGCTTCTGGTCGTCGCTGGCCGAGCGGTACTGGGTCTCCAACTCGCGCATGCGACCGAAGTTGCTGCGGAAATCTTCGTTGGCCATCGCCGCGCGGAAGGCGTCGCTGATCTTCTGGCGGTCGCCGCCGAACATGTCGTCGACCGCTTTCTTGCCATCGTCGCGCCAGGTGGCGAACTTCGCGTCGAGTTCGGCGACGGGTTTGGACTGCTTCACGAGGTCCTTCTCTTCGACTTCGGTGCCGACGTCGTCCTTACGGCTGAGATTGAGCGCCTTGACGGGGCGGGGCTTGCCCGTCTCGGTCGTGAGCTTGGACACCGGCGAGCTGGTACGCTTGGCGGTGCTCTTCACCACCTGGCCTTCGTCGCCTTGGGTCCACTGGTAGGCGGCGTAGGCGCAGTAACCGAGGGCGCACAGGCCGAGGATCGCGTAGATTCGATTCATGTTCATAAGGGGGACGAGGGATATAACTCCGGAAAGAAGGCGAAGTTGCCGAGGGCTCAGGCCTTCGGGCCGCTTTCGGCCTGTTGTTTGACGTGTTCCAGCACCCGACGCTGGACCATGCGGACGATCTGTTCGGTCCAGAGATTCCAGTATGACGCCGGGGCCAGGTTGAGGAGGTAATGGCTTTCGCCGATGACCCGGGTGCGTCCGTCGGGCAAGGTCTCGAGTTTGAAGCCGCCGTCGAGGCTCGCGTAGGCGCTGTGGAGGTGGGCGGTGTCGATGGTCTGGCCGAAGAAGCCCAGCTCGCGCATCGCGGGAGGCGTCGAGAGCACCTTGAAGCGGAGTTCCTGGCCGGGCTTCCAGACGGTCACGATCTCGGGCATGTCGCCGGTGCTCATCTTGCAGACGCGCGCCGCGCCGACGCCTTCGCCTAAGGTCGCGGTACCCGTCGGGTGGGAGACGCCGTAACGGAAGAGCAGATTATCCGTCGCCGGAAGGTCCTTGATGGAGTGCAGTTCGGCCCAGATGCGCTCGGCCGGTGCGTCGATGATGATCTCGCTCCTCGCGGTGTGCTCGAGCGGGGCGGGCGGATTCCAGCCTTCGATTCCGACGATGGCCACGATCGCGAGCCAGGCGGCGGACTGCAGTCTGCCGTCCGTGGTCTTGTTCCGGGTGAGGAAATAACCGCCGACGACCCCGAGGAAAGCCAGGCCGGCGCCGATGGGGGCCGCCATCACGACGCAGACGATGCCTTCCATCAGCAGTCCGCACAGGATCAGGATGACCGCTCCGATGAGCGACATCGCCGCGGCGAAGGCCTGACCGAAGCTGCCGCCGGAACGGCGGAGGATCACGCCGCTGCTCACGCCGGTGGCGAAGGGGATGCCGGCGAAGATCGCGAAGCCGAAGTAGCCGCCGGTCTGCTTGAGCCCGAGGGGAATCTTGCCGAGCTTTTCCAGCTGTTCGTAACCGACGAGCAGGCCGATGCAGGCGACGACGGCGAGAAGGAAGGGCACGACCAGACGTCCGGCGACGGCGGTCGGGGCGACGGAGGTCTGTTCTTCGTCGTCTCCGCTGGCGGCGAGCCAGAGCGCGAGGCCGGCGCCGGCGAACGGGACGTGGATGAGTAAGGCGATCAGTCGGGGCAGTTTCCAGCCGAGGATGGTCGCGCGGCGGGCGGCGACGGTGGAGGCGAGGATGGCAAGGCCAACGGCGAAAGCGACGAGCAGGGTGAAGTACAGCAACCCGTATGTCTCCGAGGTCTTGTTCGGGATCAGCGCGGTGCCCTTCGGGTTGAGCGGCAGCACCCGGAAGATCATCACCGCGTGGGCGAAAGCCCAGGTCGGCATCATCAGGAGGAGCGTCTGGAGGCGGCTGGGCTTCATGAGGAAATCTGGAAAGTAACCGCCGCGGCTGCGGTCTTATGATGTTCAAAAGACTGTCTGCCTTTACGTCGGTCGGAAGGCTGAATATGCCGTTCCGGCTGACATTAGGCCCGCCCAATGCCTCCGAAAGCGGTCCTGCTCAGGAAAACAGCAGCCGAAGCCACGTTTTCGAGTAGGGCAGGGCCATGTGGTCGAGCCGGGCGGCCAGGAAGGCGGCTTCGATCTCTTCCTCGGGATGGCCGTCGAGCAGCTTGGCGCCTTCGAGTTCCTGGCGGCCGCGGCGGGCGGCGTCTTGCACGTGCGTGTGCTTCAGGAGGTGACCGACGGCGAGGAGGATGGCGAGGAGCGCGAAGCCGATGGCGGCCCAGATGAAGCGTCCCTTGGTCGCCAGGACGAGCATGACCAGCAGGATCGGCCAGGCGTTGCCCCAGAGGATCATGAAGGAGTCCCACGACGCCAGTCCGCCGAGCTTGCGGTCGCGGTGCTGGAGCGCGTGTCCTGCGAGACGCGCGGCCCGGGCCACGTCGAAGAGCCGCTTGCCCTCGTAGGTCGCCGGCGAGAGTTTGATCGCGGGTTCGAAGGCCGAATAGAAATCCGTCACCGACACCGCGCTCTCGTCGACGTCGACCTGCGGGATCTCGCCGCGCAGAAGCACGATGCGGGCCGCCTGGGCGCCGGAGACCCCGCGGACGAGCAGGATGCGGCCATACTTCTTCTCGAGGCTGCGCACGCGCCGCCAGGCCCACCAAGGCAGGCCGAGGGCGAAGAGGCCGGCCAAGGCGAAAAGCAGGAAGATCTTGAATTCGGGATGCATGGCCGGTCTCGACCGTGCGGATTCCCCCGTTCCCATCAAGGACTACCTAGGTTCCGCCCGCATAAGGGGGATAAGTCCGGGTGGATTCTCCGGGGGAGGCGCGGCGCTTCGTTGACCCGCGGGCTCTCCTCCGATTGGCTGGCCGACGATGAATCCCGATCTCGTCAGAAACTACCTGACCGGCCTACAGGATCGCCTCTGCGCGACCTTCGAGGAAGTGGACGGCCAGGCGAAGTTCATCACCGACGAATGGCAGCGCGCCGAAGGCGGCGGCGGCCGCACGCGCGTCATCGCCGGCGGCGCGGTGATCGAGAAGGGCGGGGTGGCCTTCTCGGACGTCCGCGGCCACGCCTTGCCCCCTTCCGCCACGCTCGCCCGCCCGGAACTCGCCGGCAAGGGCTTCCGCGCCATGGGCGTTTCGGTCGTCCAGCATCCGCTCAATCCCTATTGCCCGACGTCGCACATGAACGTGCGCTTCTTCTGTACCGACGGCCCGAATCCGGTCTGGTGGTTCGGCGGCGGCTTCGACCTGACGCCTTACTACGGTTTCGATGAGGACGCGGCTTCCTGGCATCGCGCCGCGCGCGAAGCCACGGGCGCGCACCATCCTAAATTCAAGACCTGGTGCGACGACTACTTCCTGCTCAAGCATCGCCAGGAGCAGCGCGGGGTCGGCGGCGTGTTCTTCGACGACTTCACCGAGGGCGGCTTCGAGCCGTCCTTCACGATGATGCAGAAGGTCGGTGACGCTTTCGGCCCGGCTTATGCCGAGATCCTCCGCCGCCGTAAGGACACCCCTTACGGTCAGCGGGAGCGCGACTGGCAGGAGGTCCGCCGCGGACGCTATGTCGAGTTCAACCTCGTCTTCGACCGCGGGACCATCTTCGGCCTGCAGTCCGGCGGCCGGACCGAGTCCATCCTGATGTCCCTCCCGCCCCGTGTGCAGTGGCGTTACGGCCACCAGCCCGCCTCCGGCAGCCCGGAAGAACGTCTGCTCTCGCATTATCTGAAACCTCAGGATTGGCTCAAAGGGTCCTGATGAACTCCCGCGACCGCTTCCTCGCCGCCCTCCGCCGACAGCCCCATGACCGGGCGCCTGTCTGGATCATGCGTCAGGCTGGCCGCTACCTGCCCGAGTATCGCGCCCTCAAGGCGAAGTCCGACTTCGTGACCATGGTACGTACGCCCGACCTTGCGGTCGAGGTGACGCTCCAGCCGCTCCGTCGCTTCCCGCAGCTCGACGCCGCCATCCTGTTCTCGGACATCCTCGTCATCCCCGAAGCCTTGGGTGTCGGATACCGTTTCCGCGACGAAGGCGGCATCGCCATGGAGCGCGCGCTGGCTTCCTCCGCCGACGTCGACTCGCTCAAGCTCGCCGGCTCCGCCGACCGCCTGCAATACGTCTACGACGCCCTGACGATCCTCCGCAAGGAGCTCGGCCTGAACAAGACCCTGCTCGGTTTCGCCGGTTCGCCGTGGACGCTCGCCTGCTACCTCGTCGAAGGCGGCGGCTCCGAAGATTTCCCGAAGACCAAGGCGCTGCTCAAGGCCGACCCGAAGATGATGCACCGCATCCTCGAGATCCTGACCGACGCCGTGGCGCAGTATCTCACGCGCCAGTTTGCCGCCGGCGCCGACGCGATCCAGATCTTCGACAGCTGGGCCGCCGCGCTCACCGGCGCCGATTACGAAGAGTTCTCGCTCCGCTACATCCGCGCCGTGCTCGAGCGCCTGCCTGCCGGCGCGCCGGTTATCCTTTACGCCAAGGGCAAGTCCCCGCAGGCCGCCGCGCTCGCCCAGACCGGCGTGCCGTGCCTCGGCGTCGACTGGACCATGCCGCTCTCGCAGGTGCGCCAGCTGGCCGGGCGTCCGATCTGCCTGCAGGGTAATCTTGATCCTGAGTTCATGACCGGCGAGCCCGCCGCCGCGGTCGCCGCTACCCAGGCCGTCCTGGCCGACAACGCCGGCGACCCCGGACACATCTTCAATCTCGGCCACGGCATCACGCCTCAGGCCCGCATCGAAACCTTCCAGGCGGTCGTGGAGACGGTGGTTAAGGGGTAGAGTTGAGGGCTGAATTGAGGACTGA
>Ga0222712_10001473_pt1 | contig 29044 bp, 21 predicted proteins | sample C33_657DmetaG_FD_165043 | JGI IMG/M metagenome (GOLD analysis project Ga0222712, IMG submission 165043) | Estuarine water microbial communities from San Francisco Bay, California, United States - C33_657D | ecosystem: Environmental > Aquatic > Marine > Unclassified | place: USA: California... | reverse complement strand
TGCGACTGTATCACCTGCCTTTCTAATTGAACTACTATCAATTGCCGCAGATAACGGTTTTAACATTAATTCAATAGCATCTTTCTTTAATTCAATTGCACCTTGTACAACTTTCGTTGTTGCAAACCCGTTTTTAATCGCTGCAGTTATTGATTCTCTTAACGCTTTCTCTCTTTCTTCAGGAGTCATTTGTTCAATAACTTTTTCTTCAGACGTTTTTTTGGCTTGTTCCTCCATTTGTATCTTCAACATTTCAGCATCACTCGTAGTCAACTCATCTAATGTTTTGGTTACCTTTTCAATCATTCCTCTCTCATCTTTCGCCTCAAAAGTAATAACTGCCTTACCGTCTTTACCTATTTTAGACATCTGAGAGATATAATTCTTAGTTGCCTCGTCAGATTCTAATGTTGGTAAAGTTATTTGACCCATCTTGTCTTTAATTTCTAACATTTCTTTTGATGCAACTCTTAATTTATCAGCACTAATACCTGATGCATTTGCGAAATCGTCCATCATTAAAAGACCTGTTTTTCCTAATTTATATGTTCCGTCCTGTTGTTTCTCATAAAAATGAGAAAATTCCTCAGTAATATTTTTCATTAACTTTTCAGGATTCTCTAACGCCATCATTTGGACATTTAAATTGTCCGTCAATTCTCTATTCTGAATTCCTAAACTTGCCATTTTTTGAGAGAAATTCAGAGCTTTACTTGGGTCTAATAAAGCGTTTGTAACTTTTTCAACATCACCTAAAGTATATTTCAACTGACTCATGGTTGAAGCCATATTGGCTAATCCTTCAACACCATTAGAGAAATCATAATTGTCTAACAAATCAATATTAGATAATACATCACTTGATACCGCTTTAGCGTTTACACCAAACGACGCAGCAATCTGACTTACTTGACTCATGTTTTCGGTGAATTTTTCAATTGACCCTCCAACAACTTCAAATGATTTAATAAACTCTTTTGATGTCGCACCTAAAGCTTTAGATGTTTCATATACATCCTCAAGAATTTGTGCCGACAATATAGACTGTTGATTTGTCGTAACCATAAAGTCCTTTTGGATATCGACAGCGTCCTTTAAAGAACCTCCTAAAGCGGTTATTTTAGATTCCGCATCACCTAATTCAACAGTAAGAGCATAGGCGTTTTCACGACCAATACCCATTTCTTTAACTACATCATTAACATTTTTGTATAAAGTTTTGGCTTGTTCATTGACAGCATCAAAAGATAACGATTTTTTTATCTCGTCTCCTAAATTTTTGATGAAATTTGTACTTTTTTCACCTTCACCGTCACCTTCAGTTTTCGCCATATAAGTTCTTTATAAAATAAATACCCTAATCTGTTTTTTTATTTTTTTCTATAACCTTACTTATTAGGGTCTTCCTAAAATAACTTGGCATAGACATAAAGTCAGAATATGATGTCCGTAAATAGTGAGCTAAAATATAATACTCGTAAATATGATTTTCTAGACTAGCTGAAGAAAGGCCGAAAAAAGTCAACCCCAAAGGAAACTAATACTTTCTTCCTTTTTCCTGACGGGGTAAATACTTCTCTTGCTAAGTCTAACTTTGGTTCGTTTATGTCAATGAAACTTCTAATATATTTAGAGTCCATAATAGGTAAATTATTAATAAATGAAGAAATTGTCTCCATATTACTATCTCCATTAACCTCAACAATCATCTTATTTAATCTCCATGTTATTGTCGGAGCGACAAGTCCAGTCGGATATGAATCTTCCATTTTTTCTAAATCGACATTTTCACCAAAAGTAAGTGGTCTTAATTTTACAGAATAACCTGATTTTGGTAATGTCGTTGTAAAAGTGCCGTCTTCATTTGGATTAACTTCGGGTTTTCTTATATTTAATTCATCGATAGTTACAGTTGTTTCAAACTTCTTACCATCGTCATCAGCAACCTCAAAAGTATATTCAGGTCCAAATGAAGTATTTCTTAAAAAGATAAGGATTGCCTCAACATCACCTGATAATAATTCTTCAGGTTTAATTTCAGTTTCATATATTTTACTTCTTAATAATGATTGGATAATATTTTGTCCCCCGTTTTTACGAGCGTTAGCCAAAATATTTTCATCATTTGCCGTTAAATAACCAACCTTTAAAGATTTTTTCTTAGATTTATAAAAAATCCCTCTTGAAGGTAACTCTACCACATCATGTGGTAAATTAAAATCCATTTGTCCAGCTTGTTTCGCGTCCATGTTTTTTTATTAAAAAAGTATACTTAAAAAATTATTTGTAAACAAAAAAAAGCCCATTAAGGACTTTTTTAAAAATATAATAGTAATTAATTTTTTAGTAAACTAAAATACATCTGTCAGGTTGTAGTGTTACCTGAATATTAACCAAACCTTCATTAGCGTAACCAAGTGACCCGAAACCAGCGTTTGTTATAAAACAACCTTCCATAATCCACTTTTCAATCACAACTCCTGTTGGGTCTAACATTTCTAAATCAATATTTTTCTTATATCCTGCGGCGTATCCCATACGACCTGTAACAGACTCAGCGTGTAATCTAACCCATTCCATCAAAGCTTGAGACGCTGAAGGACCGATTGGGTCAATAAATGTAACTTGTATAGTACTCCACTTAAATCTTCCTGCAACATATGTTTCAGTATTTAAAAACGGAATCGGAGTTGAGCCGATTGTTATAGTTGGTCTTGACGCTGCTTGTACGAACCATTCGTTAATACCCAACGAAGACGGAAATCTTAGAATAAATCTATTCTGTCTTTTTGGCTCGTAAGGTACGGGCATTTTCATTAGCAAATCTGCCATATCATTTAATTTTTTTTCGTTTTATTTATTTATAAATATATCAATAAAAAGATTTTTTATTTACTTTAGTTTTTTTTTGGGGATAATTGCAATATACCTAGCAAATTATTTATTTTAATTCATAAGGTTTTTTAACTCCTCCTTTGGTAGTAACATAATTAATAATGTTATCTGGTCTGTCTTTGTTTCTTTTATATGAATATTCTAAATTAGTTTCATCGTCATCTGAAAAATGTATCACTGGTGCAAATTTATTTGAAACCATATTTTTAAAGTGTGCAGGTTTATGAACAATATTAGCAATATATTTCACATACTCCTCAAACTCTCTTAATTTTTCATTTTTTAATTCTGCCGGAGATTGGGCACTTCCCTTTTCAAAAGTTACAGGATAATATCTATTCATATCCATGTAAGCGTCAATTAACTCATCATCGGGCATATCTTCTTCACCAGCAATATTTCTATACTTTCTTAAATTTTTAACAAGTTCTCTTTTAGAAATACCCCTGAAATTACCGTCAATCATTTTTTCTATGGTACTTCTTATCTTTAACGGAGAATGTCCTCTAGCGGTAATGATTGCAAAAATAGAACCTCCATTTATAGCGTTTTTAAAGTCATCCCAAGCAGGACCTAACTTACCTAACATAGCATCTATTGTAAACATTTTATCATGTTCAGTACTAAAATATCTAAAAGGGTTATTTGCCAAACCTACAATAGTATGACCTTCATATTCAAAATCTTCTTTTCCAACAATATCTTTATATTCTGCCCAATCTTCAGTTGACATTCCAATCTCCTTACCGTTGGAGTCTTTAAGAACAATTTTAGTTGGCATAATCATAATATTATCATCCCAATCAAACGCCCAATAATCCATATCGGGTGTATTTTTTTCATCCATTTTTTCGACGATATACAATTTCATAATTATAAATATTCTTTAAATTAAAAACCCCCACTTTCGTGAGGGTTTTTTATAGTTAGTTAATTTTAGATATTTTCAAAAGACGCTCCTGATGGAGTGATTAAGAACTCAATATCTATGAATTCAAGAGCCTTAGTTGGTTTGATATAAATCTTACCTACCATTTGGTTTCTATCCAAATCTTCAGGAGTGTTTTGAACAACAACTCTAAAATCATAAAGACCTCTGTCTCTTCTGATTGCATCTAAGATTGGGTTAACTGAATCCAAGAATTGTTGTCTAACAATATCGTCATTTTGTTCAAACAATAACCTTACAGCTACCGCTGAAATCAATTTACGTGCTTGTAATAACAATCTTCTTACGTTAATTCTATCTAAAGCTGATTCTCTTACTTGTAAAGTTTTGTTACCCCAAATTACAGTTCCAACATCATTGAAAGTAGCGATTGGATTAATTCTTCCTTTATAAAGAGTATCTCTATCTTCTTGAGTTAACTTTTTACGAGCTTTAACCGCATTTACAATACCTCTTGTATAACCAGCTGCTGCGAACCAAGGGAATGCAATGTTGTCGGTTAATGCTAAGTTTCTTGTTACCTCAGCGGTTGCTGGTAAATAAATCTGAGTGTTATTTACAGTATCTCTTGTTAATACCCAAGGGTAGTAAGTTGCAGTATAGTTAGAATCTAATCCTGTAGTTTCCAAGTTATCAACCGCTTCTTGTGGGTAAATTAAATTACTGATATCTGTTGATGGTTGATATAAATTAAAGTCAGGAGTTGTTGTAATATACAATGAATCCGCTCTGTCATTCTCAACCATATCAATCGCGTATTCTACAACACCACTATTATTAGTATAATCAACGCCAGGTGTAACAAACAAGTTAATGTTAACCGCTTCAGGGTTTGAGAAAGTACTAATACCCAATAAGTATGCGTAGTAGTCAGTATTAGCCCAATCAGTTGAGTTGTCACCTACAGTTATTGATTTAAATAGTTTACCTGATGCGGTTGGGTATCTTGTAGAAGAACAAGCTCCTGCCAAAAATCCTGAACCACCCAATGCAAATCTATCTTGGTTTGTTCTATTTTCTCTATAGATGTCCCATCCATCAAAACCTCCTTGGAATACAAGTGTGAACTTACGAGAATATAATCTGTAGTAAGGATTTGATTCAGTTGTTGGTTCTGATTGGAATGATGCAACACCACAATCAAACGCTGGGTCACCTGAAGTTGTAAATGAAGTTCCGATAGTAATTACAGTTGCTCCACTATCCATGTGGAAACCTTGAGTTCTTACTCCCCATTGGTCGTATTCAGTTACCGTACAAAGATTTGAAGGATTTATCTTACCTTTATATTGTAAGAAATCAGTATCAACACCAACTTTAGTAGAGAAACCTAAATAAGTTCTTCTTACATTATCACCTGCTGATGTAACAGCATCATCCCCTGAAGTAGAACCAAATGGAGGATTACTGATAACTTCACCAGGAAAATCGTATTTAGTTTTTAAAATTGGGAATGGAGGTAAATTTGTTGGGTAAGTTGAGTATTGTCTTGTGTTATAACCCTCAAATCCACAAGGAATTGCCGTTGTTGGAGCTTCAGGATTAACCTCAACCATTATAAATTTAGAATTTATTGCGTACTCCCCGTCAGAAGAACCAATTTTCTTACCAACAAAACTATTTTCATTAGGGTCCATTGTACAGTTCGTAAATTTCTCTAATACTACAGGGTTAGCATCTGTGTCATAAAAATCTCTAACTATAACATCAAATGTTAAGTTATTAAATGACATGTTAGCGACAGATACTTTAATTTCTGTGTTAGCATCATTACCGTCAGATATTGAAACAAATCTAAATAACTGATAAACTTTATTACCTCTTAACTCAGAAACTAAATAAGGAGTAACTGGGGTTTGATATCTTTCAGTATAGTTACCAATTGACGTTGAAGCCGCACTTCTAGCACTGTTTAAACTAACTAAATTAGAACTGATACCTCTGATATATCCTTGATTGTAACCGTATGACAACATAGTTGGATAAATTTCCTCAACAAATAATGGAACTGTAGTTCTGTCTTTTGCGAAGTTAGTTCTTCCAAAAACTTTATTCATATAACTTGTATCATTATCATCTAAAGATGTTTCAAATTCAAAGTTTGTATTTTCAATTGTTGAACCACTAACTTTAAATGTTAGATATGGATTTTCACTTACACCTGAATAAGAACCTGTCGTAATTAATGATACGTTATTCACTCCTGAAACTTGATAAGTTGGTCCATTAGTACTACTGTATGTTGAAATACCTCTTGAACGTAAAGTTGCAATTACTAAATTGTTATAGTCTACATAAGCAGTACCACTAAATTGATAGTATTTTCCTGATACAGTACCTGTGTAAGTTCCTGCAGTCCCTCCGCTTGTATTTGTAATCACACTATAGAAAGAATATCCTGTGTAAGCATTTCCTGCTGTTGGAGACCAGTTAGAATAGAACCAAGCATCATTTGTACCTGAAGCATAGTCTATTGTCGCAGTTGATTCGGTATCCACACCAAATACATTAGTGTCCGCAGTATATGTAGACGATAATGTACTATAACCTGAAACAGGCCCAAAATAATAAATTGTGTTTGCAGATGTTGATACATTACCAAGAAAAGTTGTAATTAAAGTATTTAATGATTCTTGGATTGTAGATGACCCTCCAGCAAATGTTGTATATGTTGCAGTTCTGTTAGATTCAATTATTGATGGGAATGAACCAACATAATTATATGTTCCACCAGTATTTCCTGAGAACGCTACGGAATATGCCGTTCCGGTACCGTTTAATCCCATAGTTGTAACATCAGGATTTGCGATTGTTTTAATTGACCATGAAGGACCTGCATCATACCCTGATAAACCAAGTACTCTTGTTACAAATAATTGATTTGATTGTTGTAAGTATGACTTAGCAATGTACGCCGATTCATATTTAGGAATTTGTGTATTTACAAATTTTTCAGCTGAAGTTCCACCAAAATAGGTTGAAAACTCATCATAACTTGTAATAAAGATAGGTTCAAATGCTGGCCCTTTTAAGGTTTCACCAACAATACCTAATGTTGTAACCCCCACACTTTGAGCTACAAACGACAAGTCTCTTTCCGATGTATAAACACCTGGAGATACGAAAACTTTATTAGATTCTGCCATTTTATTGTTTTATTTCTTTTTATTTATTGCATAAATACTTTGAAAAAATACAAAAACCTTTACTTTCAGTGTAATTAAAATAATATGGTATGAAAAAAATATCTTTTATTCATACTTATATTGTATGAACATTAAGAACTTAAAAATCTCAGAAGACACCCATAAAGTGTTGAAAAAATACTGTGAAAAAAAAGGTTTGAAGATTAATAAGTTTGTTGAGAAATTAATTAGAAAAAATTGTGTCCTTGATTCGGACATATATGGAGAGGGTTAATTTAAGGTTCCTGAAAAATTAACAGAAGACTCTTGTCCCAAAACTGTTTTAGTAATTTCAATAGTTAAAGTGTCTCCTTGATTTATCCATATTTCACTAACATTATCACCAAAGAAAATACTATTAATATAAACTGAATACGTGGTAACATTATTTGTTGATATATTTTTTAAAGTAGATGTATATTCTATTGTCTGTGTTTGAGAATCATCAGAAGAACTAAAATTAAAATTAAAATTAAAAGTATCAGGATTTTTTGGAAACTTTTTAGGTCTTTTTAATTTTTTTGAATTATCAACTTCAATTAATTGTAATGCTCTACTAACTGCAGGTTTAACCTCAAATTCATCCTCATCTATTAAAAATCCCATCATTGTAAAATCGTAACTTTGGGAATAATATCTTCTCTTTTCCAAATCATTCACTGATTCGTCACTAATACTGTTTAATATTATTGGTATATAATGTCCTTTAACATTAGTGTAAGATTGTCTTGATGAAAATTTACCTAAAATAATTTTATTAAATGAGTTTAACTCTCTCATTCTGTTGCAAATTATTTTAATACTAAAAGTTAAATCAATAGGAATTGGTTGTGGTATGGTATATACATCTAACCCTTTTCTATCCCCATTCCATGTTGGTACCGCAGCGTAAAAAAATTGTCTTGAATTAGGTATTCTATATTGTAATGATGGTGTACTACCATACTTACCCTCGGGACTTCTAACTACGGTTATGAATGGTGGTTCCGCATTCTTATCAATATTTTGAAAATTCCAAGTTTGTGTAAATTGAGCCCAATTTTGAGTTGTTATAATTATATCAACAGTAGGTACTAATTTTCCACTTACAACTAATTTTAAATCATTTTTAACAAAATCTAAAAAACCTTTATCTAAATCTTCGTGTAAAATTGATTTTGGTAAAAAGGTACCCCCCTCTTGGATTCTTTCCAAAAGTTCTTCTCTTCTTGATAATCCAGTTTTAGGATTAACCAATGACAAATTAGGTACTACTTTTTTTGGTAACGACATTATAATCCTCTAAATTCATTTTCAGTTACAGGTGACGCCAATATTGTTCTGTAATAAGGTTTATAACCTGCATATGTGTGTTTATTGTCTGAAGTAACTCTACCGTCATTATTAACTACATAGTATCTAACTTTATTTTCAGTTTCATAATAACCAATGTAATCTCCAAAATTTATATCAATTTCCAAATCTTCCAAATGTTTTAAATAAATCGAAATTCTAACATTTCCTGGTTCAACCTGATTTATTTTTGAATTACCTAAAAATTTATTTTCAGGTGCATTAACTTGTACAAGTCCTTTAAATTCTACAGGAGGTTTAAATTTAATTCCATCACTTAGAGTTTCACCGTAAACATCATCAGTTTTAGTTTTTTGTCTATCAATTGCGTATAAAACTAATGTAAAATTCATATCGCCTAAAAGCCATTCTTCTCCCATTCGGACTTCTAAATCATAATCTTTCTCACTAAAAAATTTTCCTAATCTTGTAATTGGTACATTTCTATTTGACATATTGATAAATATCCAATTTTCATTTATTATTAATTGATATCATTTATTGATGTATGGCAATAAGTATTGAACAACAAGCAATCGAAATTTTAGAATCTTATAATGGTTCCAATAATTACATTCTTAAAATTAAGAAGCAAATTGAGGTGTCTAAAAAAAACATACCTACAAGAGCTCAATGTGATTATGTTATAAATTATCATGAGGTAACTCCAAAAGTTGCAAAAAAATGGGTTCCAGTCGATTCTTATTTTTCCACAAAACTTGTTGAAGACAATCCATTCATTAAAGAACCTGACAAAATTTATATTGAGAAATTATTAGTTGAGAAGGATAAAGCGTATCATATATGGGGTAAGATTTTTAGTGGGGATACTATTCACGATTTTTGGATACCGAAAGCCGCAATAATTAAGGAACATAAAGAAAATGAAGTTAACGTAGATTATTCAAAATACGATAACCGACCCCCATTATCTCATCAAAAAGAGGCAATAGAAAGACTATTAAAAAATGATAAATTTATTTTAGCCGACGATATGGGTTTAGGTAAAACTACCTCAACCATAATTGCTTCTTTAGAAAGTGGTGCTAAAAAAATTCTTATTATATGTCCCGCATCTTTAAAATTAAATTGGGAAAGAGAAATTAGAAATTATACTGATAGGTCAATATACATATGTGAAGGTAAAAAATTTGAAGATTCAGATTATATAATATCAAACTATGATATTTTAAAAAATTTCCATGACCCTAAGGATAATGAAAATTCATTGTTGGTTAAATCTAAGTTTGATTTAATAATCATTGATGAAGCACATTATGTTTCAAATCCACAAGCACAAAGGACTAAAATTATAATGGATATTTGTAAACAGGTTAAAAAGTTATGGTTATTAACAGGAACCCCGATGACCTCTAGACCTATGAACTATTATAATTTGTTAAAATTAATTGATAGTCCTGTTAGTCAAAATTGGATGGCGTATGCGATTAGGTACTGTAATGGTTATCAATTCAGAGTCGGTAGTAAAAAAGTTTGGAATGTAACAGGAGCATCAAATTTAGAAGAATTAAGGGATAGAACTTCTAGACAAATTTTAAGGAGATTAAAAACTGAAGTATTAGATTTACCTGATAAAATAATAACACCTGTTTATTTGAGATTGAAGTCTCGATTATATGAGGGATTAATGGGAGAATACTATGATTGGTACAATAATAGAATTGAAGAATCAAAATCTTTAACAATTCAATTTTCAAAATTAACTAAAGTCAGACAAGTAATTGCTGAAGAAAAAATAGAACACACTATTGAAATTGCTGAGAACATTATTGAACAAGGTAAAAAAGTAATTATTTTTAGTAATTTTACAGAACCGATTAAAAAGATTCATGAACATTTTGGTAAATCTTCTGTTTATTTAGATGGGTCAACTTCTAAACCCGCAAGACAAGACGCTGTAGACAAATTCCAAACAAACGATAAAATCAGAGTTTTCTGTGGTAATATTAAAGCCGCTGGTGTTGGATTAACTTTGACTGAGGCAGAAGCCGTTATTATGAATGACTTATCTTTTGTACCCTCAGACCATTCACAGGCCGAAGATAGGGCCTATAGATACGGTCAAAAAAATAATGTATCAATATTCTACCCATTGTTTGATAACACAATTGAAGGTGTTATTTACGATATCTTAACAAAGAAAAAACAAATAATTGAAACTGTAATGGGAGATTCTGAAAATACAGGGGATATTGTCGAACAGATATTAAACGAAATTAACAATAAGTAAGTATTTATTGTTGATGAAATATCTCAACATAATAACTGAATCTTTAGAGAAAAAAATCAACTTAGGTAATCCTGAATTTGGTCCTAAATTTTTCATTAATGAAATGAGAACTATTGGTATTGATAAATTACCATATTCTTATTCATCTATAAGAAGATTTATTGACCCTGAAACTATGAAGTTTCATTATCAAAAACATTATAAGGGGTATGTTAAAAAGTTAAATTCAGCGTTAAGAAAAAAAGATTATGGAGATGTTGAACTAATTGAGATTGTCAAACAAATATCAAAATATAATACAACTATAAAAAATAATGCGGGTGGAGCATTTAACCACGCTCTATTTTGGAAGATGTTATCTCCAACACCACAAAAACCATACGGAATAGTTCTCAAAGAAATTAAAAAATATTTTGGTACTTACGCAGAATTTAAAAAAAGATTTGAAAAAGTCGCTAAAAATAGATTTGGTTCAGGTTGGGTTTGGTTAGTGGTTACTAAAAGTGGTAGACTGAAAGTTATGTCAACCCAAAACCAAGAAAACCCATTAATGAATATATACGATAAAGGTGGATACCCTATACTTGGATTAGACTTGTGGGAACACGCATTTTATTTAAAATATCAAAACAAAAAAGACAGTTATATTGAAAACTTTTGGGACGCAATTAATTGGAAATTTGTTGATGAACTGTACACAACGTACACTAAAAAAACTGAGTAATATTTATATAATATGACAATAATTGAAGAACCATATAGAAGTCAACTATACACTAAAGTAAGACACATTTTAGGAGCACCTCTTCGTTCGATAGAAATTGAAGACGAACAGATGGATACTCTATTGGAGTTTTCAATTAATGACTATTCTCAGTTTGTTCACGATTGGTTAATCGATTCTCAATGGACATCTTTATATAACCTTAACATGGATACTAGTTCATTAGCAAGAGCATTTGTAACTAGAAGTTTTGATTATGAGGACAGATATACTCATGCATATTCTAAAATAGTTGGTCTACAAGCTGGAGGAGATTGGGTTTTAAAAAAAGACTATATCCAACTTGAAAGGCACAGACAAATTTATGAGATTCCAGCAAATAGAGAAGTTAATGAATTATTGTGGTTTACACCTCCATCTCAAAATAACATTTTATTCGACCCTTGGAGTTTTGGGGGATTAGGAGGGGGAGGTTTTGGTGGCCCTGCGGGATATTCCCAAATGGGATATTCAGGTTCATACTTCATGATGCCAGCATTTGATATGATGTTAAGAATGCAAGAAATTAACATACAAAGAAGAATAATTGCCGGAGATAAAACTTACAGGATTACTGCGTTACCTGATGGTAAAAAGGCAATTCATCTTATGCAAACACCTGGAGGTAAATTTGATTTTGGAAACGCAGATTTAATGAATGGTAAAGTTTGGTATTGGTATTATGATACTGAAGGAAAAGATAGAGCGAGTTGTTTAAAAGCGAACCCCGATATTATAAAATTACCATCTGATGTACCTTTAGAAACACTTTCTTGGGTAGACTTAAATTCACCCGCTCAAAACTGGGTTAGAAAATATTTTATTGCGTCAGTTAAAGAAACATTATCTAAAGTTAGAGGTAAGTACAGTGGCAGTTTAAAAACTCCTGATTCTGAATTAACATTAGAATGGCAAACTTTAAGTACTGAAGGTAAAGATGAAAAGTTAAAATTAGTTGAAGAACTAACAGGGGCTGAAGGTAAACTGACAAGATTAAGACCTGAAAAAATATTGGAAAGAGAGGCTCTAATGGCTGAAAATCTTCAAAAACAAATGAAAACAAGAGCTTTCCAAAGAAATATTTACGTTATATAATTATGGCCAATCTTTATTCACCAATAATTGAAAAAACAATAAAAAGTTCAGATGTAGTAATTACTGATTCTGAAGAATATACAATTAATGGTGAATCTGTTGTCATAACTAAAAACTCAACAAAAATTATTTTAGATAGTTCAAAAAACAATCATGTCGTAATTAAATCTTTAGGTGAAACTAAAATAGTGACAAAAGAAGGATTAATCGACGAAGAGTTCAATGAATTAAATTTAGGTAAAGGAGCATGTGTTGAATTTTTATTTGCATTCACGAATTGGTATATATTATCTTCTGACGGATTAAAACTGTCATAGATTTATACCATATCCTCCCATCCTTCTTCAGCCAATTCGTAAATGTATTCAGGGTCGATTCCTCGTTTACCCCAGTATACTTTTTCTTGTTCTGTAATAGTTAACAAATCCTCAATACTATCTTGGTCACCATTTTCAAACGGTACACCATTGATTAATTTACATTGTTGTTTGGTAAACAAACCTCTGTCTTTAGGGTCTGTAACAATTAGATTATTTCTTACTTCTTCACCAAATACAATCAACAATGGTTCAATTCTTTTATTAAAAGTAACAATAGCTCTAGCTATGTTGTATTCACCTGTCATATTAGGATTTGACTCCAGTTCAGATGGGTTAAGACGATAACAATTAAGTTTTACATACGATTCAACCATTTCACGAGGTATTTTACCATATCCTTCTATCATATTATCCAAATCAGATTGTGACCACCCTTTTTTAGGTCTATTAACCTTTTGAACATCTCCGTGTGATGCTTTAACCCCATTATTGACATAGAATATTACATCACCTAAACTAACTGCAATTCCATCTCTAATCGCTAATTCCATATGAGCCATACGAGACATTTCATTACCCGCTTTGGTTTTTTCTTTTGAACGTTTGTTATAATCATCAATTGATAATTTAACCTTCGCTCTTTGGGCAATTTTCATTAACGGAATCTGTTGGTTAAAGATTACTTCTAAATATTCGTAATACCATTCAACAAAATCTTGTCCATTACCTTCGAGTAGCATCTTAATCCCTTTATCCAAGAAGTCTTCAATATACAGGGGTAGTTTTTTACTCTTAATAGAATTACCTGTTAGTTTAATCTTACCATTATGTTCCATTGTTGCGTAGTTCTTACGAGCAATATTCATACAGGACTTCCAAGTTCCATCACAATCAAGACCCATCGCACCTTTCATAAACATATCATTAAACTCGGCAACATCCGCATCAAATCCTTTATATTCCTTACCTTCCTTAACTAACCAATTTTTACCTTTACCGATATAAGTTCTATCATCCACGCCACCTTCAGGTAATGAGAAGTTCATACCATCCGTATCACATACTAATGCGGTATAACCTCGTTTCATAAAAAATCTTAACATCTGACGTAAATATTGTCGACCTGTACAAGTAATCTGTTCACCCATATACATATCACCCCAGTGATATACCTGTGGAGCAGATAATGCCCCGAACATCGAGTTGATGAAAATTTTAATTGGTAATTGTTTTCTGTCGTAAGATGTTGATTGTTTCTTATCAATATCCGCATATTCTTTTGCTAAATTTTTATACTTAATACGAGTATTACGGAAGTAATTTAACATACCCTTCATTGCCCCTGTAATATCACAAGTTGGGAATACATCGTGAACAAGTTGTATTGAAGGATAAAGTGACGAGAAGTCAAGTTTCAATACGTCTGTTGAATATCCTACTTTAAGTAGTCGGGATAATCCTCCTACAAACTCTGTCTTTTCATTCTTTTTAGGAATTGCTAACATATGTTTGTATGACCAAGCTCTCATTTGGATTTCCCATAATGTTGCAGTTCCCATAGTAGAAACCCTTTCATATGTTGTTGGGACCAAAGATGCCAGTAGAAATGACCCCTGATTGAATTCTTCATCAACTGTTAGAGTTTCTTCCAAGTCATCGTCAAGATATCGTTCAACCAAATTATCACCCGTTGTTTTAATATAAACATTTGAATGTTTAGAACACGCTTCGTCAATTGTTGGGTCAACTCCCACTTTCTTATATTTTCCGTTTTGAATGTTCAACCAAAACTCTTCTTTCTTCGCATAAAACGGACCAATATCTGTGTGGTCAATATAAACACGGTCAGCAGCTTCTGCCTTAATATATTGGGTAATATACTTCAAACCCGCAGACTTGATAGATGAATTAATTGCTTGGGCTCTTCTAACTGCGTGTAATGTATCCACAACATTATACCCCCACATAGATGTCTGATTAAATCTCTCAACTTCGTTTGCAAGTTTTAACATACTTTCAGATTGTTTGATTGGGTTAATTGGATTAAGAGTTTTAGCAACTTTCTTAATGTCTAATCCTAATGATTTCGCCCTTTCAAATATCCAAAACCAGTCAAAGTTAAATCCGTTGTAAGATGCAATGATACTTGGTTTAAGTTCATCTATAGTATTAAAAAATTTAATAATACCTTCTCTTTCTTGTTCTTCAGTTGAACACTCAATTACTTGACTAAAACCTTTATTGGTTTTCATTCCTATCATAAAGATACGACCATCCTTTGGTTCTAATGCGGTCGTCTCCAAGTCAAATACAAACCTTGTGATACTATTGTAATCATCAAATCCTTTAAATAGTCGTTTTTCTTTTGTTACCAAAAATTGTTCAACAGGTGGTAGGATAAGGATTAATCCTTTAGTTCTTTCACCCCATGGGTCAACACCACCATCTCTAAAGAATTGTATTAAGGAACGATAACCATTCAAGGATTTGACCATAAATGTCAAACCTTTCTCTAGTCTTTCATTTCCGTCTGTACGTAATTTTTCAATGACAATCTTATGTTTTGTCATCGCTTCTTTCTGTAATGCTTTTGATGACTGGTAGAAATTTAACCCACGTAAATCACCAACCCATGCAAATGGGATAAAAGTATCTTTCTTAATTTGTTTTCCGTGAATTGGGTGTTCAATGATTTTCCAAACACAATCTTTAACATAATCGTATTCAACTCCGATTATATATTTTTCTTCATCATTTCCTTGTAGGAAATTTTCAATTTCTTCGTTAGATATCATAAAATTAAATTTGGTACATTGGCTTCCATAACATATGGAGTTTACCTTACAAATTTAAATTTAGTTTAAATTATCATTTTTGTCAAATAGTAATTAATCTTTAGATATTGCAATATATTTTAATGGGATATAACCACTTGCACTAGTAGCGTTTGTAGATTCCGTTGTAGTTAAATTATTAGAAAAAATTGATAGATTTGGGTAAGAATTTAAAATTTCGCTATTAAATGTTTGTTTATCAAAAACTGTATATGTTGATGTTGCATTATTTTTAATATAAAAAATTGATTCTAAATTACTATTCCCTGATTTTGTTAGTACACAAACACCTAAAGTTAAGGAACTTAAATAATTAAATCCTGTGTCAAAAACAGTACTTGTATTGTCATTATACTGAGTCACTGCTGAATAGTTATATCCTGAAACCCCAATGAAAAATACACCTCCACTAAAATTAGGTAATCTTGTTGAATAATTGTTTGTAGATGTTTGATATCCATAACTCAAATCAAAGTTTGTAAACCCGTTGACAACAACTGGCATTCCGATTCCAGAAAGAGTACCTATAACAGGTTGAACTAGTTTTGTTTGCATGACTACAGTATGACCTGAGTCGTTCAGTATATTTTTTCTATTAAATTGTCCTAAAGTATAAAACTTTAAATTTGGTCCTGATACAGGAGCCCCAAATCTTACATTGAGTAACCTAATGTTATTTTGGTAATAACATGCGTAAGTTCGTGTACTAACTAACGATGTATGAGCGGAAAAAATGAAATGGCTAGATTTTTTTGGAAAAAAGAAATTTGGTGCAGGTGTTACCGTTGTATAATCAGAAAAAACACTTTTAAATGTATCAATATAATCAAATCCATAATATTTTATATCCCCAAACTCAACCCAATTTAAACTTATACAAGTAAACATAATAGATTTGTTAGGTCTTAAAATATAATCACAACTATTTCTAAATAAAAATCCCCCATTTGAAGTTACATTGTTTTGTAATATTATCGGATATCTACTTATATTTCTCAATCTACATATTCTACCATTTGTATTTCCCAATAAATTTTGTATAACAATTAAATTTGTTGGGTTTAATCTTATTTCGGTTGCTTTATTTGGTAATGTTCCGTCCCAGTTTGTTGGATTATAATTTGTTATTATATTATCATCGGAAGATGGGGAATCCTCAATAATTGACACATTATATTCTTCAATAATGGGATTATATGAAAAACTCACATAATTCCCTACCGTACTTGATGTCACATTAATACCCGGAACTATTTTTTTATAATTAGTTAAATTATTACTAACATCATGTGTAATGTATGTTTGTGTTTTATCCGCTTTAAAATCAATTTGTAATTGTACATTACCTGTTAATCCTGTTAAATATGAAACTTCGGTGTTTGTGACGTTATTTGGAGTGGTTAGTCCAGTCCCGATATATTGAGCGTTTATTTGACCATATAAAGTTGTTCCACTTGCAAAAGTTGAATTTACAAAATCGGAATACACTGAAAATGTAAAACCTGATAAACCACCATATATTTTTTTAGATTCCATTTATAATTTATCTTTATCTATAACCAAATAATTTATTTGCACTTTAGCGTTATTATTAATATTACTTTCAGGGGTATAATCTGAGTTACCGTAAAATATTAAAGATGGTACTCCTTTAATAGTTTCGTTTGAAATTTGTGAGCCACTTAAAGGTTGTTCAATAGTATAGTTTTCTGATTCCCCTGAAATATTTGCCCAAAAAAATGTAGAAATTGAATTTACAGAACTCCTTAATGGTTTATAATAAATTCCAAAAATTTTAGGTTGTTCTGATTGTATATCAGATAAATTAAAAGATGACGCACTTACAGTATATGTATTACCTGTTGACTGTATTGCGTATCTAGCATAATTTTGATTTGATTTCCAATCAAATAACCAAAATGACCCTCCACCAAAATTAGGAAAGTTAGTATTACTATTTGTTAATGTGGGATAATCTGAAGATAATAAATTATTATTAGTACCAAAACTTATAACCCAATTATCAGAGTTACTTAAAAAAGGTGCCAATGGTTTAAGTACTGAAAATTTAGATACAATTGTTAACGAATTGGCCGAACTAGTTTGTAAATCAATATCTGAATTTGCGTATCCAACACTAATTCTACCATATCTTGTACCTACAGTTGGCCCAATACCTCTGAATACTCTTAATCCATTTTCGGAAGAATAAAATGCGGTTTGATTAGTTACTAAATTATTTGGATTAGACTCAATTGAAAATATATCTCCATTTTTTGGAAATGTAGTTCTTAGTGACCCCCCTGGTACAACTGAAGCATTTGGGAACCATAATCCATCAAATGTATCGGATAATCTAAAATAATCATAATTTATTAAACCATTATTATTTATAGTGTCAGTCCATTTATTAATTGCTGAATTATACACTATTTGTATTTGAGAATTTGGTTTTAAAAAATAACTTGTTTTATTTGTAAAATAAAACTGATGACTACTCGTACTCGCGGTTCCAAGATTTTCTAATATTATTAAATAATCACTTAAATTTTGTAATATTAAATTTCTACCTGATGTTACTCCAGATATACCTGTTATTTTTATAACTGAATTAGGATTTAAATTTATATTAACAATTGAACTATTAAATCCTACTGGAGAATAATTATTGATTGTAAATGGATAATTTATATTAATATTATCAATTAATGATGAAACATTTATTGAGCTAAAACCACTGTTGTTAAAAGATACTTGAAATGCCGTATACCCGGTGTTAATTATTATGTCAGTCCCTCCTGTTAATATTTTTTGATTACCAAAAACATTAGTACTATAAATTAAAAATGGTTCACCACTTAGTGCCTTATTATTTAATTGTGGTTGTATATAGTCAGTTAATGAATTATTATAGGAAAATTTTGTATTAGTGATACCAGATGCCAAATACTGAGCATTTAAAGAACCGTAAAAGGTCGACGCCGAAATTGTATTTGCCGATAATAAAGAAAATACTAAATTATTTTCTACATTTAAATTATTATAAATTTTTAAATCACTCATATTAAAAAGTTCCTGAATCTATTTGATTGTAAGTATCTATAAAAATTGAATTAGTGTTTGTCGACCCAAATTTAGAACGAAGAATTGAGAATGGCGCAAGTTGATTACCAGACGAGGTCCCCTCTACCCTATCAATAGTATATTCATTACCATTAATTGATGTAATAAAAATTAAATTTGAATTTTGTGTTGTAATTGTTGAGGAATAAATCCCGGCATAACACCAACTATTAATACAACTTGATAATAATAAACTTGTAGCGGAAGTACTTCCAAATGATAATTCATACAATGGGGATGTGTCAGACTGTGTAACAGTTCCTGTTTGGAAATACAATGGTAAAGTGTCTGTACTTATTGGGGTTCTAAACCCCCAAGAACTTACTGACGCATTTAATTTTAATCGGTTTCCAGATGATGCAATTGTAAATCCAAAAGTAAAACAATAATCACTATTAAAAGTTGTTGATGTTAAAGAAAATTTATATAAATTAAATTCGGACACCCCAAAAATATTTGTAGCACCTAAAGATTCAAAGTAATTATCTGCTCTGTTTGCTTTATGTAGACAAACATAATAAGATGAAGTTGATGCAGTATTTTGAGGTAAAGAAATTTTTAAAACATGATTTGAGTCTAAAAAATTTGTTCTAACAACATTATTAATAGTACTCGCAGTACCTATATTTGATTGCATTCCAATGTGTGGGATTAAACCATTATATTGTCCTGAATCGGTATTTGCAGTAGAATAATCAAATAAATCATTAAAATCATTAACATAATCATATTGATTATTTGATGCCCCAAAATTTATGTTTTTCCAACATTGTTCAGATGAATTATAAATTAAAAATATAGTTTTTCTATATGTTAAGAAAAAAGCTTCTCCAAAAGTAAATTTAAATTTAATCGAATTGTTTGGTGTACATTTAGTACTTTCATTTTCTAAAATTATTAATCCAGTACCTGTATTTGTAATCATTAAAATACTACCGTCAGTACCTCCACTAATACCTGAGATAACTGCGTTACCTTGTGTTATAACAATTTGTACGGCTCTATTTGAATCATTAAATAATGTTGATAAATTAAAATTAGTTACTGCAGTTGAAGATAACACAGATGAAACTGAAATAAAATATTGTTTAAATAAAGTTTGATTAAAAGGTAAAGAAACTTCAATTTCATTTTGAGTTTCATTTAATTCAATATTAATACCTTCTAATTTTTTACTTAATGGTATTAAATTTTGAGATTCGGTATATGTTAAAAAATTTGTATTGACTGATACTTTTTGGTTTATTTGAGTTTGAGTATCGGATGTGATACCACTAATATAAATAAATTCTTGGTCATTTACATCACCGTTACCAATAAAAGACGCAGATAAACTTCCCCCATAAAAAGTATTTGCACTTATTGTTGTTGCAGATATTATACTTGCTGTAGTACCTGAATTAACATAAATTGACTGATATGAAATTGTTCCATTAGTATTACCCATTATAATAAAACTTTATAAGCTTTAAATTCCCAATTACCATTAGAAACACTAATATCTACAGTGATTCCTCCTGTAACTCCTGAAACTGCTATATAATTTATAGAATCACCGACTTCTAAAAATTGTAATGGTCCCATATCAGTGTAATTAACTCCGCCAGTCGCTCCGCTACTCCAAACCGCTTGTAATGTACCGCTTCTTATTGTTTGGTTTGCAGTTCTTCTTAGTTGGTAATTATAATTAACACTTCTGTAATTTGCAGATGTTCCTGTAGGTATAAAATCAACTTGCCCACTATTAGTTCTTGCTGAAAGATATATTGAAATACCTGTAGTTGGGGTAACATTATTCCAAAATACGGTACCACTATCATCAATCATTAAAAATTTAGATGTAGTTTGAGTTTGAGCCGACTGTTGAATACCCTCTATTCTTATAGGATTTGTTGATGCGGATATGTGTAGTTTATTTGTTACTCCCGATAATCCTATTCCAACATTTGTACCATTATCATATATTTGACTTACAGTTAATGCGGTTGACCCTGTCCATTTTGCCAAATAATTATTAACACCACCACTTAATACTGCGTTTGATTGATTATTGTTAAATCCTGATATTGTAATTCCTGTTGAAATTAATCCTGTACCTGACAAATATAGTGTTCCTCCCGTATAAGTACCTCCTGTTACTGCAGTTAAAATACCTCCAAACGCCGCGGTCGTTCCACTGATATTTGTATAACCACTTATAGCGTTAGTAGAACTACTTACAGTTATTCCTGTAATATAATTAAATCCAATTGCTGAGTATGCGGGTGCCGTACCTGTTTTAGTAAATTCAATAGTACCTTGACTTGGATAGTAAGTTGCTCCAGTAGTTGTAGTTAATCCGGTTGTAAATCCTGAAACAGGGAACGGTGTTCCTGATACTGAACGAAATGTTATTGTACCTGCTGATATGTTGTAAGTTCCACCAGTTACATAATTATCAACACTTAATGGAGTTGTGTTTGCGGTAACAACTACCCCCCCAAAAGTAGTTGCACTTAATAAAAAATTAGTTGGGTTTAGGTATAATTCCTTTAAACCATAATAATCAAATTGTCCTGAAACTGTAACACCTGAGGATAAACTTCCAGTACCTGACAAAGATAATGTTCTACCTGTTGCGTTATACGTAGCACCTGTTACTGCATTTATTGTTCCACCATAAGCAACTGACGCTCCACTAATATTTGTATAACCACTAATTGTATTATTTGAATTAACAGTAAAACCTGTTACATAAGTAAATCCTGTCACAGTAAACCCTGATGATGTCCCTGAAAAATTAATACTGCCACCTGTTAAATTTAAAGTACCTCCAGTTATTGTGTTACCCGTGTATGAAATTCTGTAATTACCATTTAAACCACTTATACCAATACTTGTTCCGTTAGTTAAACCACTAACAGGTAAATTATAATAAGTTGTCGCAGAAATTGTGTTTGCCGTCAATCCGCTTTGGAATATTGTACCTCCTGTTAGGGTCCCTCCACTTATAGGTAGGTAGTTTCCTGAAATACCTGTTGAGCCGGTATATGAGATTGTGTAATTACCATTTGAACCACTTATACCGATACCTGTTCCGTTAGTCAACCCACTGATTGGAAGATTAAAGTAAGTTGTTGCCGATATTGTATTTGCAGTTAATCCACTTTGGAATCTTGTACCTCCTGTTACGGTTCCTCCACTTAGTGGAAGATATTCCCCTAAAGTCGTACTAAACCCTGTGATGGATACTCCTGATAATATACTACCTGTTCCTGATAAGTATAATATGTTATTTGAGAAACTACCTCCAGTTACTGCATTTATTGTTCCACCATAAACAACTGAAGCTCCACTAATATTCGTATAACCACTTATTCTGTTACTACTTACAGTAAATCCGGTAACATAATTAAATCCTGTTGCGGAATATGCCGGTTGTAAATCAGTTCTATTAAATGTTATTACACCATTAGTTGGGTTATACGTTGAGCCTGTTGTGTAGTAATTGTTATTTCCTGTTGTAAATCCTGAAACAGGAAATGAACTTCCTGAAGTGTTATAAAATGTAATTATCCCGGATGTATTATTATAAGTTCCTGCCGTAACATAATAATCTTTAAGTGAGCCGGTAGATGCCGATAATGTTGTTCCGTTATTTAATCTAAATGATATTATTTGATTTGTTGCATCAATTTTAAGACCATAATTATTATTTGCATTAACATAACTAACATCAACACCTGTACCCGATAGTACTTCAAAACCTGTTATAGTACCTAAAGACCCAGTACCTGATAAACTTATAGTGCCATTAGAATATGTACCACCTGTTGAAGCATTTACTTGACCAAAATATATTGTATATCCACTAATTGTTCCACCTGATATTTTATTATCGGTAGATATTGTTCCTCCTGTCAATGTTCCGGCTCCCGACCCCAATTTTTCCCAAATAGTGGAACTAGTAGTTACAACGCCGGGGCCCCCAATATCTGTACAAAAATAAAGACCATTCTTATTTGAATCGTTATCATCATATACCGAAACTAACATTCCTTTATATGGTTGTGGTATTGTACCGTCAGTTAACCCAGAATAATAAGGAGTCCACGACCTTGTGTCAAAGGGTGAATTCATTAAAATGTCTGCGTTTGTTGCAACACTTGTTTGTCCTGATAACCTACTCATATATTAACTAAATATTAATTTAATTGTTCTACCTCCAGCCGCAACACTATAATTATTTTCCCATCTATCATAATCTATAGTAACTCCTTGGATATTATGTGTCACTGTACTATCAATACTAAAATTTTGGAATATTGAAACATATGATTTACTTATACCATCATAGTATAAAATATCAGTTAAGTTTTTTGGATAGTCTTGGGCAATATCAATATAATTTTTAAAAACTCCAATTCCTGTTGGGTCGTTAATTTCTGTTTGAAAGTATTCAAAAACGTATTCAGATACAGTGCTTGCCGCTAATGTTAATTTTGTTCCGTCAGAGTCTGTTATATCTAAAGTATTTGCAAAAAATGGATAGTTACAATTAAAACTTGTTGTTGTTGAAATGCTACCAGCATTAATAAATGTCGCATTATTATATGGACTACCATCATCATAAACAGGAATGTCACCTGAATTATAATCAACTTTAACGTAAAATGTGTTTGTACCTACCGAACCTGTATAATTTACTTCTGTTGTTGCTCTACTTAAATCGGCAGTACTAAATGTTTGTGTTGTAAATCCGTTTCCTGTAAATGTATATGTGTTTGGTAAACCCATATATTTTATTGGTTGTCCAGTTGCAGTTGATTGCCCTCGAATAATTCCTGCGGTCATTTGTACCCCACCAATCGTACCCACTTCATAAACTTGGTTTGTATCAAAAAGTCCAGTCCCACCAATTAAAAAACTATTAAATCTATTAAATAAAATTGTGGGAGGTAATTTAGGATAAAAAATCTCATCAATTATTTGTTGAAAAGTCATCCCACTAACAAATGGTGCGTTAGGTATTTCTATACCTCCAACAGTTTTTTTAACAGGGTCAGGATTTATGTAGGTTAACGCATTAGATAAATCTACAGTAATTCCACTCGTGCCATTATTCTCAACTAAATTTAAAGTGATTGCGGTTGTTGAACCCGTACCTGCTGATGTGGTTCCACTCACTAAAGACGCACCTCCACCATCCCCAACATATACTACCCATTTAGCATCATCCTTTGTATATCCACCAACACCATCAATAGTGTTCGCCGTCCAAGCGTTAATTAATGATACCCCACCTTGTCCTGAATAAGTTACAGCAGTACCAAATTGTGTTTGGGTAACGTCATTGGTAGTAACTGCACTAGTAAATAATTCATCATAATTAGGAATTCTTAATTGATAGGTTGTATTGTTTTCATAAACATAAACCAACATTCCCAACCTTTGTCTCCCTGAAGATATATTATCAGAATTTAATGTTAGTACATTTGGTACATTAACATTATTTGAAACAGTAAACTGAATAGGTATTGTATTACCACTATATTCAGTTAAACCTGTACTTCCGTTAGGTATTGTAAATGTTAGACCACTTAAATGGTATATTTCCATATAACCACCAGTCTGTAAAACCGAAAAATTTGTACCAAAAACTGATGTTCTTGATACCGAATTAGTACCGTCTAATTGTGTTGATGATAATGGATTTTTATAATTGAAACTCATTTTATTCTACAGTATGACCTTTAAAATAAATATATCTATTATTATTATTCAACCTAAAATTATGACTTTGAAAAGTTGTATAAACTGAATATTTTCCCGAATTAAAGCTCACACCATTATAAACAACATCGTATTGATATATTACATTGTTCATATTTTCAGTTAATAGGTCATTTGGGGATGATGTACTATAAGATATTTTAGTTTGTTTACCTCCTCCTAAAGAATCCATGGGTATAACCCAAGTATACCAAGCGTCTTCATTTATTGTTCCTAAATCAATCTCGGTTGTTAAAAAATTATATTTTGTTATAGGATTGTTAAAATCATCATAACCTCCATTAGTTTGGGGTATTGTTTGTCGTATAACTATTGGTAAATTAGTATCGTCCCCATAATTGGCATACATTTCCATATAGTTTAAAATATCATCATCAGATGTTGGAGGTATTCCATAATTAAAACCGTAAAAATTTGCTCCCTGAGATACCATATAATTTGACACAAAAGAAGATTTTGAAACTGGCTCAATAAATAATAACGCATCGGGTAACGGTGGTTCAGGTTCGGGTTCAGGAGTAATTCCTTTACCATTACAACAAGGTCTTTCTAATTTATAATTTGTATCAAACCCATAATAATCCGCTGAAAAACTATCAATCACATTAATATATAATTTTTCAGATATTGGTAGTATATTTGTACCGTCAGTACCTATCATAGATAATTGAGCCTCATATCTACCAATATTTTTAGTTTCTTTATTAGTAAATTGATAATTAACATAATACTTCTCAACGGTAGGATTTGTTGTTAACCCACTTTTTGTTATGTAACACGTTTTTGAAGTTGATAAATATTTCCCCTTATTAACATCTAAAAAAGATATATAAACAGATGGGAAATTTGTTAAATTTTCATTCTTATTAAAATCACTTCTACCATTGAGAGAAAACTCAAGTTGTAAAATAGGTTGTGTTGAATTTTTTTTAATAAACCATTCCATAATTAAAAATAAACATAACTATCAATAACTTTTATTATTAATTTTTCTCTTATCGGTAAAATGGTGGTACCTTCATCATTAATGAATTTGAACTCACCTTCATAAATCCCCGATTTATTTGTATTTGTTTTTGTAAATTTATAAAAAATATAATATTCAGGTGTTGCGTCAGGATTGGTAAATGTTTTGTTAACAAACCCTGCAGGTGCACTTTGAATCTTATATGACCCATTACTCGAGTCCTTCATAGAAAAATAAATCAAAGAATTCTCAATAAATGAACTAAATTTTGACGGGTCAGTTATACCGTCATTAACAAGTTGCATTTTTAAAACAGGTAAATTAGAATTTTTTGCAATAGTAAACTCCATTGATATTTTTTAAATAAATATCAACCTTAACATTCTTTCCTTAAACTTGATTCATAATGTTCAAATCTATTATGTTCAGTCGGAGTAATTAATAGTAATCCTGGGTTTAAATTACCTTTAACCATCTCTTGGTAATTGTGAGACATTATTGTTTGTTCAAATGGACTTGCATATTTTGTTTCGACATAACATTTATAACTACCTTCTTTTGATAGGAGAATCGGCCAATTACATATGTATACTTCCCCTGAAGCATATGGTAATCCATTATATGATTTTATTTCATTAAATTTTGTTCTTGGAGCATTCTTGTCCAATCCCTGAACAGGTAATTTTTTGTTTTTAGGCCAATGAGTTTCTCTAAAATTTTGGGGTACATTATACCAACTCCACTGTGTTGAGTTATCACCATAAAATTCGGTGAAATTTAATTTTAAAAAATCAAAATCTTCTTCATGAATAATACTTAAAGATTTTTTATATAAATTTGGGGTATATCTGTTAAATCCATTCTTACAAACTTCCCCCTTTTTATTATAAAAAAACATATCATCCTCAAAAAAGAACATGTAATCTAATTCAGTTTCATTAAAGTGTTCTGCAATGAATTGTCTTCCACCTGTAATACCTATGTTATCTTTTTTTATGTGTTCAAATCCAAATTCTTCACACAATCTAACATATTCATCCGTGGTCGATAAATCTGTAGAGTTATTTAATAATATTTTTCTTTTTGGGGAATTAACAAAATCCGAATCATATTCTAACATTGAATCAATTAAAGTTTTAAATTGATTTGGACTATTAAAAGTTATTACATATAAACCGACATTATTCTTATCGTATTTTGTAAGGTACGTTGATTTTGGTTTATATTCACTTTTTTTATCCAAACTATTTTCCTTAATGTCCTCAAAAAACTTACCCATCAGTCCATTCTCTTCGATTTCGTAATAATCAATTAATTCTGATTTGGAATACACCATTATTGAGAATATTGACTCTTCAGTTCCCATTAATCCCTCACTTAATGTGTTAATCAAATAGTTATAATACTGTGAGTTTATTTCAGATATAGTTTCTTTAGGACCTCCAAAAAACCCTCCTCTGGCAACTTTTTTAACATTACCTTCCGCCCATTTATTTATTTCAGGATATTCAAATCCGTGAATTTCATTGGACGCATCATATGGGAAACAAACAAATGTAAACTTTTTAATTTCTTTAGGTAATTTATCAAATACTTTATCGTGAGTAAAATATCCAGGATGGATTGTGTTGGTAATACCTGCATCAATCCAAAATAAAAATTGAGAGTTAAACTTGTCAAAAATTCTAGCATCATTTAATAAAAACATTTTTGACATAACCAAAGGGTTATACATTTCTAACCTACTTTGAGTGGAATCCTTTAACCATCCTGATTGATGTTTCCACTCCGAACTATTTCTTATATTTTGAATTTTTTCATAGTAATCGTTATTTTTAAACCAATCTAAATTTCTAATTATAAATTGAGTATTCTTTGGATTTCTTCTTTCACTTACAAATTTTTCTAACTCTGAATCTCCAAAAATTATTAAATTTTCTTCTATTTTTAATAACTCCTCAAATTTATCTAAGTAGTGATTAAAACTTCTTGACCATCCTTCATTAAGTTCTCCTCTTCCAATATCCCATAAACCTGTAACTAAAGTAAAACTCATATATTAACGTCTTCTAATGATTTATAAAAACTTTTATTAACTACAAAAAAATCTTCAGGTAATCCTTTAGGACCATTTGTCTCATGCCACCAAACGTCAAAATCAAATGTTTTAAATTTATTTTTATTATTTTGATAAATTAGGGACATTATTTGTTCTTCACTATATATCTTTTTTTGTTCGTTGGTTATTAGATTTAACATCTTGTCAAATTCGTCAACAAACCACTTCATATTTTCTTTTTTACCACCAAATAACCCTCCAATAATATGAACTGAAGAATCGTATTCATTATAGTATTGAGGTGGAACTGTTCCACTCCAAAAATTTCTATGGTTGTCCTTTGAAAATACAACTATGTTTTCTTTTGTTTTTTCTAATAGATTATTTAAAAAATTATTATCAAAAAAATAAGAATCATAATATCCTCTATATTCATCACAATACGTTAAGTACTTATCAGGTAATAACCCACAATGAGACAATCCTGCATCTAACCAATAATAATATTCATAAGACAAATCCTCATTTAAGAACCAAAAAAACTTATTGTATTGTATTTCATAACATCTGTCTGATTTGCGAATTTCCTCAATATTTTTATATTCATCAATAAAATTGAAATTTTTTTTATCTGATAATTCAAACTCAATAAATTTAAGTTGACTTTCTGATATGTTATTCTTTTCATAGAAGAAACTACGTAAATCATCAAGTTCTCTTTTTGATGTATAACATACAAAATCGGCGTCTGTCATTCTTAATAATGAAATCAAACTCCATTTATAGTGATGTTGTCGGTTAATCCTACCCCCAAATTCACTACCAAAAAGGTCATTATATATTGCGGTTATAAACTTAATTTTTTTCATGCGTTTTTGTTGTAATTTTTATTACCCCAATCGATAAAATGCGGTAAATGAAATGGGAAAAAATCTCTAATAGGAATTACATTTTTTACCATATCTGATGTTAAAATTCTATCCATCATTTCTCCATCTTCACCACCCCAAGTCTCAAATTTAGAATCAAATCCCCCTAAGTTTCGTAGTAAATCAGTATCACAAATATAGACACCACCTAACCCACCAATTCTTCCATTTAATGGACCATTAGATTTATCACCAGAATATGCAAAATCCCAATTTGATTTATCTTTAATGAATTTATTATCAATTAAATAATCAGAAACATTATTGTGTAATTTAGCCAAATCAAAAGTAATCACGTCTCCTTTTTTTAAATTTAATATAACATCTAATAATTTTGGATAATCATCCTCGTGAAAAAAAGCATCACAATCAATCATCATAAAAAAATCATACCCAACTCGTTGGTTTAAAATTACGTTTGTTTTTTCTGCCTTTTTATAAACTCCTAAAGGATATGGTATGTGTGTTGAGTCAGGGATAATTCTTTTTTCTGAAAAATCATAAAGGGTTGATTTAGGTAACACACCATTCTCAAAAAGAAATGATGATAATTTTTTTAATTCCCCCCAC
>Ga0222712_10001471_pt1 | contig 29054 bp, 19 predicted proteins | sample C33_657DmetaG_FD_165043 | JGI IMG/M metagenome (GOLD analysis project Ga0222712, IMG submission 165043) | Estuarine water microbial communities from San Francisco Bay, California, United States - C33_657D | ecosystem: Environmental > Aquatic > Marine > Unclassified | place: USA: California... | reverse complement strand
TAGACTCAAAGAAATTACCTTTAGTTTCCACGGCAATTTGTTCCATAAATTTGAATGGTTGTTCCACGTTAAAGTGTTTCTTATAACCAAATTTAATAAGTAACCCGTCTACCACAAATTCAAGATATTGTTTCATTAAATTTGAATTCATACCAATCAATGATACTGGTAGTGACTCTGTGATAAACTCCTTTTCAATCTCCAATGCAGAAAATAGAATTTCTTTAATTCTTTTCTCAGATGGTTTGTTTTCACAGTGATTGTTTAATAAGTGAATTGCAAAATCACAATGTAGGTTCTCATCTTTAAATATTAGTGAGTTCGCATTACACAATCCTTGCATAATACCTCTCGACTTTAACCAAAAGATAGAACAGAATGAACCTGAGAAGAATATACCCTCAACGGCCGCAAACGCAACTAATCTTTCTTGGAATGATGCGTTATCTATCCATTCTAACGCCCATTTCGCTTTCTTTTGAACTGCTGGTAATCGGTCAATCGCATGGAAACATTCATCTTTTTCTTGTTCGTTAGAGACGTAAGTGTCAATCAATAATGAATACATTAGTGAGTGTATATTTTCCATCGCCAACTGAATACCGTAAAAGAACTTTGCCTCAGGATACTGAACTTCTCTGTAAAAGTTTTCCGCTAAGTTTTCATTAACAATACCATCAGATGCCGCGAAAAACGACAATACATTTTTAACAAAGTATTTTTCATTATCAGAAAGGTTTTCCCAATCTCTTATATCACCTGTTAAATCAATTTCTTCAGCCGTCCAAAATGCTGCTTGGTGCATTTTATAGTATTCCCATATATCATTATGTTGAATTGGGAAAATAACAAACCTGTCAGGGTTTTCAATTAATATCTTTTCGTTCATTTGTTTTAATTTTTTTCTTCTCTTTGTTTTCTTTTGTCCAATAAATCTTTGATTCTCTGTCTATTCTTTTCTTCATTCTGTTCTTCAAGACCTAAGAAAGTTACGGACGATTCTGTATCAATTTCTAACATACCGTTATCAAATTTACAGTTTTCAAATACAACACCATCATCTCCAATTCGTGATTTAGTTATAGCGATTGTCGCTAGTTTCATTTCTTTTTGTTGTAAAGTTTTTGCCACGGAAATGATTACGTGACCAACTTGAGCTTTTTTGATTGACCCACCCATTTGGTCTGTAGTTACAACCTCGGAAGAGATTGAACTTCTATTACCTTGGGTCGCAGTCCAACCTACAAGATTTAATTCGTGACACATTGCTTCAAATCCTCTCATTACAGACCCTTCAGATTTCCATTCATCACCTAAGTTCTTGTCAGGTACAACACAATCAATATAATCAAGTAACACCATGTCAACTTTAACTCCGTCAGCAATCATCTTTCTAATTTGATTTTTGATTTGTAACATTGTTACAGTATCTGATGGTAGTTTTTTCATAATCAACTTATTCTCCATAGAGTCTTTAATTGATTTGACTTTCGCCATAACCTCTTCTTTCTTCAAGGTTAATTCATCAGGATGTACTTTGGTCCACAATGTAATGTGTTTTCTTTGAATAATTTTAGGGTTGTCTTCAAAAAATATTTGAAGTACGTTATATCCTAAATTAAATGAGTGGTTAGCAATTTTAGTTAATAACGTTGATTTACCAACCCCTGTTGGTGCTAATACAACACCGATTTCTCCCTTAGCGAGACCACCTTTAAGTAGTCTATCAATACCTGGTATTCCCATAGGGATTGGGTGACGATAATCCTCGTTCAATACCTCATCCAAATTTGCGAAAACATCCGACATTCCGTCTTCTCTCTCACCAATCTGTAATGCTTCTCTTACCAAAGTCTCTAATGTATCGTAGTTTTCAAACTCTCCACCATCAATCACTTTTTGTGCTTTGGTAATAGCCTTTTGTAATTCTTGTTGTTTACAAAATTTCAACGCTTTCTCTTGAACAAATTCTTGTCCTTCAATAGGAGCATCCTTAATTTTAGTTAAAGTATCTAAAACAATTTTAGATGCTAATTCTTGTTGTAATTCCGACTTTGTGATTTGTTCTAAAGTGTCAAACGTTGGTGTGTGTTCGTATTTAGAGTAGTACTCTTTAATCATTTGTATGATTATCTTGAAGTATTTGTTTTCAAAATAATTAGTTTCAATCACATCAATAATAGACCTTGAAAAGTCTTTATCTACTACGATTTGATTTAATAATTGGATTTGAAAATTACTTCCGAGATAATCAAAGTTTTTGTTTGACGCCATATTTTTTAAGTTTTGTATAAGATAAATATTACCCCTTTGTCGGAATTCCAGCGAACTCGTATGTTAAATTTTTAGAGGAAAAAATGTCAGTCAAATCCGAAAGTATACTTTTTATGTGCGGACGTATGTCTACGGTATATCTTATTTTAGGCGGGAAGACTTTAGCGTCCATTCTTCTATGACAAATTGTCATGTCACCTGACTTAATAAAAATGTTAAAATGTTCAGGACCTTCAGTATTTGATGTCTCTAACATTGCAGGATTCTGTGAAATCTCATATGTATTGTCCAACATATAGGTAACAGATTTCATTTTCAATTCTCTTTCCAATTGACCTTTAAAGTCATAAAGGTATTCATACAATTCTGTAGAACTTTTAGCGTCAGGATTGTATTCTCTGACGTTGAAAAATCGTTGAACGATGATGTTGTCGTTAACCATCATTAAGAATTCTAATTTGGTTGTGTCTTGGTCTCTCATGTTATTTTTGTTTAAATTTTTTCTTTTCTTTTCTTGTTAATTTTAAAAATGGGGTTAGGAATTTCACCCAATTATCGTCCCCTTTAGGTAGGAATTTGAAAAATCCGTCTTCCATCATCATTTTAATAATATTTCGGTGTCCCCTCCCATCAGGGTCTAATGATTCTGTATAATACAGTTCAACTAATTGTTTACCTTCATCGGTAATTAATGGGTTTGATAAGTCTACAATCTTTTCATTTATCTCAAAAAATTCGTTTCCGTAAATACCTGTTTTTGTTTTCCCTGACAGAAGATTTTTTAAGACCGTATTGTCTTTATCTTCAGATAATAATCTTTCCGCCTTTGTTAAAATATCGGTTAGATTAACTGTTTCGTCAAGTAGCTCAGGGAATAATTTGATTAAAGTTTTCTCACCTAAATAATAAATCCCATCAATATTATCTGATTTATCTCCCGACAATATTTTATAAGTTTTCACATTCTCATGTGGAATAGAACATTCATACATTTTGATTTTGTCCCCGTTCTTATACGTTTGTTTCGCCGATGGGGAATAGATACTCACTTTATCTGAGATAAGTTGTGTAAGGTCTTTATCTGATGAAAAAATGGTTTTAAATTCGTTATGCGAAATTTGACAATAGTAAGCAATTAAATCATCCGCCTCATTGTTAGTGATGTTGATTTGTCTCACGAACATTTCCTCTAAGTATTGTTTTACTCGTTCTTTTTGTTCTTGGAATGATGTTACTTTTTGTTCATTAATTTCAACAATTCTATTTTCTTTGTATCTCGGATAGAGAAGTTTCCTACTTAATGAGTTCTCTTCTCCATCCCAAAATACTACAACTTTGTCAAAATTTTGTTCTTCAATAAAACGTCTAACAGTGTTTAAAAAATGCCATACCCCACCAACATGTTTACCTTCGTGGTAAAAGTCCTTTACCCCATGAAATCCAATCTTTAGAAGGTTATTTCCATCTACTAATAATGTTTTTATCACTTGTTGTTGGTTTATAGTTATTACTGTTCTTTTTCTTCTCTCAAATCAAAGTCACCCTCGGTTCCGATAATTTGATTCCAATACTCCGCGTATTCTTTTTTGTACTTTTCAATTGAAGCCTTTTCTTCTGACGATTCTTTTCCCGCAATGAAACCATGTGGGGTTACTATAATCTTACCGTCCTCATAACCAAGTCCATTGATGTGGTTTTTCATAACAGATACCTTAGTTCGTGATGCAAACTTAACAGTTCTTTTATCTTTAGTAGCCGTAATTTTTGTTGTGCCAGCACCTTTTTGATTTCCGAATAAAAATACTAATGATGAGTTCAACCAAATCGCTTCACCACCTTTAGCTTTAATCTTAGGTTGTCCGAAAGGATTGTCAGGTAACTCAACCCAAGGTTGGTTAACAATAACTAAAGTGTTTTCAAATTTAGAATCTGATTTACGACTTCCTGAGATTCTTTGGTTAATACCCATACCAATCTTATCCGCCAAAACAGATGCGTTGTGTTGTTTACCTCCCTTACCTTCGTAAGTCATTTTACAAGGAACAGAACCTACAGAATCCCAAAGGAATAATAAACTGTAATCCAAATCTCCTTTTTCTTGTGCATCTAACAAATCGTTGATATAATCAGTAATTTGTTCGATGTAATCAAAATTGTTATTGAAGATGTAAAAACCATCCCAATCCAATTCTCCTGTTTCCTCATCGACTACTTCCTCACATTGAAACCCCATTAGTTTTGCGTGTTCAAAGGACCATTTTTGTTCTGTGATAATGAATACAGGTAGAATACTTTTCTTTTGAGCATCAACCGCAGTTTTAACCAACGCGGTAGTCTTTCCTGTATCACTATGACCTAACAACATATTAATGTGTCCAATGGCAGGTCCTGGTAGTCCAACCGCGTCTAAAAACTCAGCCCCTAAATCAAAGAATCTTTGGGGTTTGTATTTAGCGGATGTAGAAAACTTGTCTTTAATTGATTTAAAGTCATTTTTCTTAATTGCCATAATGTCTATGTGTTTGTTTAAAATTTGTTAAAAAATAAGAACTTGGACACCTTGTCTATGTAGATGTCCAAGTTCAATGAATTAGAATGGTAACTCTTCGCTAATTTCATCATTAGCTTGTGGGTCTTCTTCTACTTTTGGTGTGTTTCCACCACCCATAGAGATTTCTGACTCATCCGAATTACCGTATGAATATCCACCTTTTTCACTATCCCAACGTGGAGTTTCTCCTCGTGCGATTGCCTCAAGATATTCGACAGGTTTTTTAGAATAAACGTCTTCCCATGTCAACTCATCTGTAATCCATGATTTTGCAGTTTCATCATCTTCATGAACAGTTGTTGGGTCATCGTACATAACTGTTTGAATAACAGTGTATGTTGCTCCTTTTGGAGTCTTTGCTTTTGTCAACTCAAGAATAATGTCACGACCTGTAGTTGCGTCAGTAATATCACCTTTAGCTCTCCAAATCGGAATAATCTTATCAAGAATTCCTTCGTTCTTGTAGTTGTGTTTAAAACGCCAGAATTTAACACCATCTTGCTCGTTGTCACGGTCAATTACTTTAACGATGTAAAATTTACGGGGTTTGTATTGTTTTGCAAGTTCTTTGTCTGACTCACGTCCTGTAGACATTAACTCTTCATGAACTTCACTCAATGGTGAACGCTCATTGTCATTTTTTCCTGGGTCAAATAGTTTTACCCATTTCCCATCCACTTGAACTTCGTGGAACCATACTTCTTTGAAAGGTGAAGAACCATCAGGTGTTGGTAAGATTCTTAATCTTTTTTGTCCTTGCTTCTCATTATCCTTAAGGATTGCTGCGAAGTATTTTTTCATTCTTTCGTCCTGAGACATTTTTGAGGTGTTAGATGAACCACCTTGACTTGCCTTTTCATACTGTGCAAGTACTGCGTCTAAACTGTTTGTCGCCATGTTATTTATGTTTTAATTGTTTACTAAGTATAAGTGTCTGCCTTTGTTTTGTCAAATATTTTGTAAGATAAAAAACGGTCTTTTCAGACCGTCTCTTTACCTAATAGTTTGGAAGCTATCGAGTTCGGCATCATCGTTTCCGAAATCTCTAAAACTTTTTTTAATATCTCCAGGTGAATAACTCTCAACGTCATCTTGAGTTAAAATATATTCATTTTTTCCTGACTTTTCCATATCTTCTTGCTTATCCTCAAAAAAATCACTCAATTTTTGATTATAAGGTCCTGAATCTAAACTTCTCAATTCTAATTTTTCTTCAGGTGTTTTTGGTCTCATTTTTTCAACTTTAGCTTCCAAACTGTTAAGTTGGTTAACTATCGTATCCATACTAGACAACTTACTTTCTAAGTCATCTAAATGTTTAAATAAATTATCGAAATATTCTTCTTGTTTTTTCTCAACGTTTTTTTGAGATTTAACTAAATCCGTGATTTCAATTTCTTTTGTACCTTTTTCTTTGTCTTCTTCACCTACTTTTTCAACATCTGGGTCAGTTGAGACATCAACTGCTTCAGGTGCTGCCCCTGCATCAGGCGCTGGTGGTGGACCTCCTAATCCCGCATCCGCAGGTGGTGGAATTGCTCCCGCATCCGCAGGTGGTGGAATTGCTCCCGCATCCGCAGGTGGTGGAATTGCTCCCTCATCAGGTGGTGGGGGTAAAGCGGCGTCTTGTTCTGAAATATATTGATTAATATTTTTATATCTCATAACCTCGTTTAAGATTCTAACATCTACTTTCATTTTCTTATCCATTTAATAATTGTTTTACTCCAGTAGTTGTTTCAACTTGGATTTTTTTATTTTTAGACATGGTGTTGTCCACTCTTTCAATCAACCCATCTTTCATTCTGATTGTATAACAATCTCCTGTATCTAAGTCACATACTTGTTTGTTACCATTACCCATATCTTTTTCAGTGGTTCTAGTATTTTTACCTAAGTAGTTATCTAAAATTAGTTTTGTGTTCATAATTTCTCTTTTTATATAAATATCCGTTAGTGATTAAAAATTTATTTTAATACTTTTGTTTATGGTGTTATTAAACCTAATGAATTTAATGTATCAATTGATTTTTGAACTTTAGATTCGATGTTTGATAATTTTGTAGGGTCCATACCTGTATATACGTTTGGTTGATTTTGATTCGCCCCAAAATTAAGTATCCAAAATTTGGTAATCTCTTTAGCAGTATTATTTGGGACATTTACCATTCTTTTTTCCCATCTTTTAAGTAACATCTCAACATTCTTTGTTAAATTATCAAAGACCGCATATGGTAATGTTGTAGTTTCAGATTTCAAACAGAAAAATTGTTGATTATTATTAAAGTTGTCAGATGCGGGTCCCCAAGATTGTGATAAATCAATTCCTGAGTAATTGTTCTCATATGATTCTAATCCTGTTGTAGTGCTAGATTCTAAGAATAAAGCCGCAAATACACAATATTTTAATTTACCGTCATCTACAATTCCTAAATTACTCATTTGTAATTTTATAGTGTTGAACGCATCTTTGAATGTTGTTTTAGTGACTGTTGGGGTGATATTAACAAATCTATTGTAATCACCTGTTGGTGTACATGACTGTACTTGTGTAACTTCTTTACCTCCATTCGCATTTGATGTAACCTTGTTTTGTTGTGAAATAACATTTCCTTTTGAATCCTTGGTTGCTTGTTCTTTAGACACTTTATTTTTCTCAACAATTGATTGTAATAAATTTGTTCTAAGTGACTGTAAATAATTATCAATCTTAGGTAATGACGCGATTGGTTGTCTAACACCTGTAACATAAGTTTCGAAATTTCCTGGTGTTATACTATGGTCAACACTAAGAATCATATATGGACCGCTAAACATTGGTACATGTCTTAGGTTGAAGTACATTGTTGGTTGTATCATGGCATTACCCATCATAGTAACTTGACATCCATAACTTCTATTTTTATATAGATTATATAATGAGGTATTTTGAGTACTTCCTCCTCTTCCTCCACCTTGGTTAGCCATTTGATTTAAAACCTCTAAAGATTCTGAAGTCGCTTTACCCCCGTTTTGGTCAACCGAAAAACTTTTGAATATCTGTTGGTTTTGGACTCCAATATCAACATTAAACCCTACAACTTTGTTTGACTTATCCCAATCTTTTTTACCAACTTGGTTTTCAATTAATGGGTTATCACTTGCTCTACGTAAATCAAACGCATCATTTCGATATCTGTAGTCAACATTGTTTTTTAAGTCCAATTGTTCACTCGGTTTCCCACCATAAAAACAAACCATTTTGGCCGAGGATTCTCGATAATCAACATTTAAATGAGTTCCAAACATCGTATTAGCAAATTCGGCAGTACCTTCAATTCTTGGTTTTGGATTTTTTACCGCCTCTTGTACATTATAAAAATTAACATATGACGGAATATTCATAACTACAAAGTGATTTTCAACTAAAATCGTTTGAACAAAGGATAACATAGACGCTTTAACGTTCATTCGCTCTATGTTCAACATATCTTTCAATTTGTATATATCGACCAATATTTTATCCCCAATATCTCTACTCGCTCTATCTAATAATAAAATGTCTTCAAATAATGTTTTAGTTTTAAAATCATTACCTGATATCCATTTGTCGTTCAACGCTTTAAATGTCTCCCATAATTCAACTTTAGATTGTTGACCTTGTAAATCAGATTGTATCTGAGAGTCAGGAACGGTGTTAGTATCAGGTAACGCAACTTGTAATTTAGGAATTAAATTGTTAATTATTTTAGCTTGGAAGTTGTTTACATCCAATAAATAATTTGTCACCGCTTTATAAAAAGCACCTTGACCTTGTTTTGTTGTTGGGTCAGGAACCTGTGGATATGATGGTTGAGGTACAATGACTGAACTAACAATAAATTGTTTATCTGTTGGGTTTGTCGCCAATGAGCCATAAACAACAATAATTGTTTCATTAATTACTGTTTGAGTATAAGCACTTGTTGGTGGAAATGATAGTGGTAAACTTTCGTATAAAATAAGACCATCACTATTAGATAAGTAAGCGACTTTTTTTAACGCTTCTTTTCTAATCGTAATTGTATCACCACTCAATAATTTTGTAACTGAAAAAACCTCACTAGGTGTATTAACAGGTGGTTCAGGTGGTGGTATTGGGTTGGCTTGGAATTGATTTAATTTTTGAGTTGCGTATACCTTAATCATTGGAGCGAACAATATAATATTATCCACTGTGAATGCGATATCTAAATCAACAAAAAAGTCCGTGATATATGACCCATTATCATCATACACTAATTCAGGTATTTCAGAAAAACCAACATAGGTTTGTAAAGTAATCCATTCATTTGGGAAGTTATTTTTTGAGGTAGTTAATGTCACCCCACCTCCACTTGTTGGAACCGAATTTGGTGTTAATACTTTATAACTTTCCCATGTGTAAGGGTCAGTTAAAGGTAATGAAGAAAAAGTATAAAACATTTTTTTATCATAAAATGAAGGATTCCCGTATTTGAAAACCACGTCATAATTTAAAAACTGTTTTAATATATTAGTTACATTAGTAACTTGAGCATCTTGTATTTTTGTAATTATCTCAGTACCTGTATCGCCCGTAACTTTAGGAGTTTTCATTAAACTTCTAAATAACATTTGGAAATTTTTAAAGGTCTTTTCTGAATCGGTGACCACATTACCTGTAGAGTTCGCCATAGAATTTAATACATCAACACTACTAACCCCTAACGCACTTGCAACCGCTTCACTTTGTGATACACCCATAATTTCAGTATCAGAAGTATAATCATAAACCGATTTAGAGAATTTTAAAAACTCATATTCAAATTTATCCAATACAGATTTTTCAAATACTGATAATAATTCACTTATTTGTGAATAATCACTATCAACACCGTTTAATGAGAAATTTTCTTGTTTACTTTGACCTGAGAAAATTTGTTTCATGTAAGAAAATGGTGACGGTTTTTTAAGTTTTGAATTGTCAAAATAACCATAATTAGGAGACCCCCAAAATAGTCTAACGGACCCATCATACATTGATTGATTTGAATTTACTTCAAATTTTAATTTACCATTTTCAAAACACTCATTTAATGTTTGATTTAAAACGGAACCTTCGGAAGGCATAATATATGTGAACTTACCGTCTATAGTATCAACGGTAACCGACCATGGAATAACTCTCAAATCTCTATTTAAAGATGCGGGGTCAAATCCTTCCGCAAAGTTAATAATTGCCTCATCAACATAATTTATTGACACCCCTGACGCGATACCGTTTTGTATTTGCGTATCAGTAAATCCTGAAAATACCTCATACCCTTGATAAAACACATTAAAATCATTTATCAATTTAGGATAGAACCCAACATTTATTAATGTTGATATTTCAGTTCCAATTGTCGTATCTTTTTGTAAAACAATATCGATAGGTGCACCATTAATAATTAAACCGTAGTTTCTAGTATTAGCACTTGTTACAGGGTCAAAATTAGTCGTGTAACTAAATCCTGACCAAGAATTTTGTAATATATCTTTACCTTCTTCGATGTATTTTTTATATCGATGCCATACAGAACCAATTTTTAAAATCCATGCGTACGGCATTTTATGTATCGCTCCGAATTTTTTAAGTGTTGCAAAAATATAATCTAAATCAGTTGTCGCTCCGTTACTGTTTGTTTTAAACTTTTCTCGTAAAGTACCTAATGGTAAACTATTAATAAAAAGATAGGCAGATGCGGTAAATGGATATTGTTCGTTATTTCTAAAATTCTTAACCCCTTCTTGAATTGAGTTAATAAAGTATGGTGTGTTCAATACTGAAGTAGTTTGATTACTCGAAACTAATCCGCTATATTCATTATATTTAACATTACCTTCAGTAACTAATTGACTACCGTACTCCCTACTTGTATAGAAAGATTTTAAATCGGTAGAATTTATAACATTAGGCATTTGCGAAGAATTATAAATAAAATTAGTTATTGGTCTAGATTCATCCACAAGTCGTCCAACTCCACTTGTTATTGATTTTATATTTTGGTCGTATTTTAATGTTTTTCTTGTATCCAAAGAACCATTCGCATCTAAGATAGTCGTACCATTCGCCAAATAGTTTTTATCCCAATTTTTATTTGTAAACGGAAACGTATCCGCTAAATCAAATTTATTAGATGTTGTAGAATTTGAGATGTACTCAGTCATATCAGTTTCATTTGGTAATGATACCAACGGTTGTGCCAATGCACTACTAATAACACTGTAGTCAATAAATTCAAACCCACTATTATCAACTAAATTCTTAATGTACGGTGTGTTAAAAATACCTCTTATATAATTTTGCCAACTTTGACCTAACCCACTATTTGAGAATTGTCTTAAAATTGTTGTAAAATTACTAGCATTAAAACCGTATTGTTTTAACTTTTGAATAATGAATGGATTATCATTTGATAAACTTTTAACAATGTTACTTTTTTCAGCTTCCGCAATTAAATTACTAATCTTGTCTGAATCGGTAACAAAACCATTACTTCTTGAGAATCTTGAGTAATAAGAATTTAACATGACTCTCTCATATATCTCAAAGAAGAATTTAATCTCTTCTTTATTACCGTAAACCCAATTACCAATCGGGAACTCAATAGCGTCTATTGAAATCCTCTCACTTTGTGATAATTGATTTGAGGTCGCGGTTGGGTCCGCGGGTGGTACTGTTCTTTGAGTTAACGCTTTAATAAACTCTTCAACAAATTCAATTTCAGGCCAAACATTAAATAAATAACCCTTACTTCTGTTAATGATTTTTGGGTCACCAGGATAAGTGATTTCATATTTTTCTTGACCATTTTCTCCCGAGGTTTCAAGAATTAATTGTGGCCAAGGATATACAGGTAATTTACTATTATCCCCTGAACTAAGATTGTCCGCAGATGCTCCCGCAATTTGTTTATCAAAAATAATATCTTTTCTATATTTGTTATCTCGTTGTTCCCAAGCAGAAGTATGAACATCATCCATTAATCTCAAAAATGCTTCACCATTTGCGAAGATAACCGCCAATACATTACGAATGTTTGGGACAAATCCAATACCACTATCCCTACTTTGTAAAAGTTTTGATAATGCGTCAGTTAATTTAGTTTCAATTTCTTCTCGTTTGGTTTTTAAATCTTTTGATAACTTATCAAGTTTATCAACAAATTTTTTACTACCTTCAAAAATAAAATAAGTATAAATAGGAACTTTACTTCCATCTCGATTAACTATCTCACCGCTATTAAATGTGTTATTTTTTACTAACTCAGCTTGTAATTCTAATGTATCACCTGAAGTAGGTTCTTTATCATTATTTTTTTGTTTAAATGTCTCTTTTAGGTCAACGTCTTCAACTTGAATTTCAATTGGGAAATCTTCGTACTTAATATCACAAACAATTTGACAAGGTGTTGTTTTACCATCAATTTTATAAGACCCCTTAATACCAAGGGTTTCATTATCATTTAAAAGTTTGTTATATTTTTGGATAAGACTTTTTAATTCTGCTTTAGCGTCTTCTCTTTGTTTTTCCGTTTTTATTTCAGGTTTAAATGAATATATTTTAAGTTGTTCATTATTTTTACTACCTCCTGTATTTTTATTTAAAACAAAATAATTAGTTTTGTCCATATATTTATCAAACCAAGACACCCCTGCATAATAATACACTTCTTTACCATACTCGTTAATTTGTTTTTGGTATTCATCAACATGACTTAACGGGTCTAAGTTTTGTTTTGTAAATGAATCTAAAATATTTTTAATAAAATTTTCGATTCTGTTTTGCATTTGAACAAGGGTAATCTCAGGAAAATCATCAGGTATTAAACCTTTTGTTTTATACTCACTATACATCTCCTTAACCTTTTGATACCCTCTTTCATATATGGTATCGTTAACGTTTGAGAATTGACTAGCATTACCACTTGTGGTTTGAATCTTAACTCTTGATTTATACATGTGTGGGGTTGCAACTAAATACCCCATCGGAACCTCACTTAAAATAGTATATTTGTAAGTTCTAAATGTTAATTCAATATGGAAGTTACCTGAACTCGTGTTGTATCTTGAGAAGAATTTCTCCAACATGATTGGTAGTCTAACTGCTTTACCATAATAACCTTTTATAGTCAAATAAAATAACGGGTATGGTAAATTAAAAAACGCTGCGTACGGTGAATTATCTCCTGACTCAAATAATGCACGTCCTTTAACATCCTCCATTTGGATTGTAATAGTTGACATGAAAGAAGTGTTCTGTCTAATAGAAATACTTGTAATTCCTAATAACCCGTTATCAGTTGCCCCAGGTTTACCTCCCGAATTAATTGTTTGTCTAATAAAAAAGTCATCGTCTTTTTTAGGGTTAGAAACTGAAGTTTGTTTTGGTTGATTCACACCTTCACCTTTAATAGAATCTTTACCTGTTAATTCATCTGTGTAACTATTATCTAAAAAAGTTTTACCTCCAGGTTTTAAGAAGTTCATTGATGCGACAGATATAGTTTGTATCGCATCATTATTGGCACTACCTACAGATAGTTTAGTTCTTGGAATTACCTTACATTCAAGATTGGCGTACATAACCAAGTCTTCTTGTCTGACGTGTCGTTCCATGGCAACACCTTTTTCGTCCACAATTTTGTTTGGGTCGATTACGGTAATGTTGTTATAGTCGAACTCGACTAATATATTTTCTGGTTTATCTACCATAATAGAAGAAATGATTGTCTAATTGATTTTTATAGTCCTGTAAAGAAGCTACTAAAGGAAATGGAATTGTCAAGATAGTTCCGTCAGGAATATTCCATTCTTGTCCACCATATATTGGGTTACCCATCATAATCAACCAACCAAACGTTGGGGTATTATAATATTGTTGGGACACTTTATCCATTCTTGATTGACCAACCTTATAGATATATCGTTTATCTGTTGTTTTTGAGGGTAACGTTATATAAGGGACAACAGTTTGCTCTCCATCAATAATAAAATTACCATATCTATTATAATTTTGTTTTGACATCTTTATTCAAATTTAACTTTACCATCAAAGGTTGTTTTAATTGGGTCAACATTAGTTGTTTTGTATAGGTTACTAATTTCAATTTTTTGTGTTGGTTCTTTTGCAGGGTCAGGAACTGTTGTATATTTGAATTTTCTTGTTTTACCTTTTGGATACATTTTTTGTTCGATTCCATCAGTATAGTCTTTATAATCCTGTTTGTCCTTTTTGAAATCCTCAAATTTTTTCTCTTCTGCCCTTAACTCTTTTGAATATTTTTTAGCAATATCATCTGTAATATTGTCAAACTTTTTACTTAAATTAGCAGGGTCTTTAACATTTACTAAATCACCCTTAATAACGTATTGTTTAAATTCTTCCAATTTATTCTTATCATCAAAGATTCTTGAGATAACTAAGAAGAATCTTTTATCTTGTTCATTTTTAAAGTACTCATTACCTTTAACAGGTTTAAATACATTTTCACCACCATATAAAGTTTTAGTACTAACAATTTCATTGGTATTTAAAACTTCTGTAAATCCTGTTATAGTATCCTTAAATGATACATAATCAATTCTTAATTCATCATAAGTGTCCGATGGATTTACCCCCGTTACTTTACTTGATGGACTAACTTGGTCAGTACCATCAATATTATAAATCCTTGGGGTTCCTGTTTCTAAAATTTTACCATCAGTTTTACTATTAATTAGATTTACTTTTCTAATTATTTGAACATAGTTTTGTTCAAATAAGACAATTTCTTGGGTTAATTTTGACACCTCTGTGGAGAATGTTGACGATAGATTTGTTATATATTCAATCATATTCTGTCTAACACCTCTCATAGCCGAACTACTACTATCAAAATTTTTATTAAGTAATTCATCAATAATAGGATTTGGGGTCACATCACTATTAATATCTTCAATAACACTTTTAAATAACTTATCAATTTTACCCTGTACTCCTTCAGGTTTACCATATATCTCTATAATATTAGCAATAGTACCTGCCGAGGTAGTACCTGTTAAAAATAATCTTTCATCGTTAACTAATTGTTCAATACCTAAATTAGTATTTAACGTAATTTTTTGCATTTGATTTACAACCGTTTCAAAATATGTTTTGGTTTCAGTTAATAATGAATCCATAATTTTTTGATATCCAATTTCACCTGTTTGACCACTTGGAACAGGAATATTTGTGATAATTTCACCAATAGTTGTTCCTCCATCATTTGTTTTTGGATTAGTTACGTTATTGACTGTTGCGGGTGTTTGAGACGCTAAAATAGCATCCACCACTTGTTTATCTAATGCTGATGTGTCTTCAGTCCAAACCGCTCTTTCATCATAAATTTCAGTATTACCGTAATAGTTGAATGATAATGCGTTTTGTAATTGTTCTACAGGACCTTTTAATCCCATACCACCAATAATATTAAATGATAAACTAACGTTAGCAATCATAGGTTGGATACCTATACCCTCAGGGTTCATGTCAAAGACTAACGGTTCATAAGTGAACGATAATGCGGTAGGTATAATTTTAGTATGTATAAAGTCTCCTAACCTTAATACCAAAACAGGAGGTGCCCCAAACGAAGTGTTAACCGAGTCATTATATTTTGGTTTACCATCTGTTCCAATTACAGGAATTGTTTCACCAGGTCTAATACATTGATTCAAGAATGTTAAACGAGCGTTTAAACCTTCAGGTGTCGTTGAGTGGAATGCAGGATTAAAATATCTAATCTTCTCTTTGAATGAGTCATAAACCATAGGGACTTCTTCCTTGATAACATCAAAATAATCACATTCAGATAATAAATTTCGTAATATCTTTTTACTAATACCCTCTTTTAATTTTTTAATATATTCAACAGTTGGTTGAGGTTTAGGTACATCAACGTTTACTGTTTGAATTTCTTTAACAGTTTCTTTAGGTGGTGTAGGAACTACTTCAGGAATTGGTTTTGGTGGTACTGAAACTGTAATTGTTTTAACTCTAACACGTCTACAAGCCATAGCACTAACCGCATAAATTTGAGAGTTTGATGTTACTTTACCTGTTTTATCTTTTTGATTAATTCGACAATCAACATCAAATCCCGTGTTTGAGTTTTGAGTGGTTGCAGTAGTAGTACCTGAAGCAACCTCAACCGATGTTTTAGGGATTAATGTTTCCTCACCTGTTCCAGGTTCTGCCTTTATAATAAAACTACCTTTAGTGATAAATGGGCCTAATGATGCGTCACCATCTTTATAATTTTGGAAGAAGTTTTTTATTGTACTAATTCTTCGTTCAGATAAAGCCTTATTATAACTTACCGTAGCAACCGCAGATGCCGACCCTTCCATTACAATAGTAATCTTCGCTTCAGGACTACTTGTTAATATATTATAAGCATCTTTAACAAATCCTTTACTAAACGTATTAAAGTTTGTTTTAATTACATTATCAAAAAATTCTTTAACATTTATCTCTCTACTATCAGCATTAAAGGTTGTTTTCGCTCTTTCAACATACTTGTCAATATTAGTATTTGAGGTGTATGTATCATAAATTGTTTGATAATTTATGGTTGTCGTTGTATTAGGACTTGTCCCAGGAATATCATTTTCAAAATAAAACGCGAAATCTAAATACTTGTTTTCAAAATCAGCACCTGACGTATCAGGAGTCGTCGCTTGAGTTGTATTACTATCTTGATTCCCTGTTGGACTTGAGTCAGGTCCTCCATCAGGAGTATTCTCTTTTGGAATTGATTTATTAATTCCCGCTAACTCTTCATCAGTTAATCTTGGGTTATTTAAAATTTCTTGGTAAGTATATAAATCCTTAACAGGGATTGTATTAAATTTCTTAGCGAGTTCGTAAATATCAAACTTAACACATCCCGCAAAGAATGAATCAATAATTGAATTTATTCTTTCCTTGTTTTGACCTTTTAATTGTTTTTCAACAACAGTATTCATAACTGAAGGGTGGTCAACAATAATTTTCCAACCAAGTGTTCCACTTCTTGATGTGTTCTTGTATGTGTAAATTGGTTCAGGTCTTCCTAAGAATTCTGTTCCTGGAAAACTAACTTGATTTGATTCACTAAATTTAATATCGTATGGTGGGAACCACATAACTCGTCCACCATTAGGTCCTTTCTCGCAAACAGGTAATTCATCATAAGTAAAACCAGGTCTACTTGAAGTCCTCCAAGCCAAGTTCTCAAGTGAGAACATATATTTTTTGGCGTATCCACCAATACCGTTAGGTCCGTCAGCAACAATATTTGTTGACCCAGGATTTTTTAATGGTGCAATATTTAAGTTGTACGTATTATCAAAAACTGAATTTGTGAATCTTCGTCCTGAAGTTGTTATACCATCAGTTTTTTGTAAATCAGCATATGTGTAGTAAGGAGTATCTTTTGTAAACACTCTACAATATTCAATACCGACCTCACCACCTGTCGTATTATCTGTATATGATAAAACCTGAGAACCTTTAGTCATTTCTTTATATCCATCATTGAATACTTTACTGACTTGGTTTATCGCATTACCAACGTGTTTTAATCGATTAATACCTGAGACATTATCCGCAGAATCAATTAATCTTTGGGTTTGGTCAAGAATTGACGATTCTTTAAATGTAAGGTTAGTTGATTCGTCTTTTTGATAATTAGAACTAATCTGATTAAATCCTTCATCTAAACTACCTGAACCACCGCCAGGGGTTGCATGAAAACCTGCATTTCCTTTATATTTTGGTGATACCCAAACAAATTGTCCATCAATTCCCCCACCATCACTTAAAGATTTACCCGCTAAACCAAAGTTAATCTGTGTTTCATTACCCTCAAATAGAATACCTAATTCAGATGGTCCGTATACAGGTGTTTGAACTTGTTTACCAAATGGGTCAACAGGTATTTGATTCGCAGGTGAAGTTATTGTTGACGGTTCAGCATTTTTACTACCAACATAATATCCTCCAACAAGTGTTCCATTGTCAGGGTTAATTAAACTAACGGTTAAATTGACAAGTGCTTGACCAACACCTAATAAACCACCAAAACTTTTTTCATATCCTGGCTTATATCTATTATAATCAATATTTGCAAATAATGCTGACCTTTGTCCGTTACCTGTATTAGCTAAAAATATTTGAGATGGGTTCCTTGATTTATTTAAAATAGGGCCTAAGAATCCTCCTGTTAATTGATTAGTTACATTTAACGCATTTGATGTTTGAGTTGTTTGACCATTTAAATCATTCTCGTCAAAATAATCACCAGGGATTGGTGATACAGGCCAATAAGCTCCCGCCATTCTTGTTGCCAAATCAATAACCGCCAAGATAGGGTTTTCAGGGACTGTAATCCTCCAATTTCTGTAAATTAAAGGTTGTTGTCCTGTAACTAATAAACTCGCTTCAAAAGGGTCTTGTAATGATTGTAAGTTAACTGCTCCGACAGTATGTTGATACAATTCAAGGGCTATTCTATCTTCAAATAAATTTTTTAAAGTTTGTGCACCAAGTTTCGCAAGATAAGAATCTTGTGATAACGGACCGTCAGAACCTACAGGTGACGTTGAGGTTAAAATTTCAAATGGTGTATATAATGAAGGAACAAATGTTGGTGGGTTCCAATATGGTTGATAGATTTTATTGTTATTTTGGATACTATCGATAATAACCATATCTTTAAATCCTCCATCAGGTCCGTATTTGTTTTCAATATAAGCAGCGTCAATATAGAATTCGTTAACCAAATCCAATACCGTATCATTAGGACTATATTCTCCTTGATTTGAATTAACAGGTAATGGTGGGTTGTTATAAGTAATATTTAAATTAAACCCTCCATTTGGTCCATATTCATTTAACGGATATAATTGTTGTGCAAAAGGGTCGTCATGAATTAAACTATCAGGAGAGTCAATAACTTCAGATACGTTTTGAACCACTTCATAATTTAATGGTCCCGCAGGAGGAGTGTATACACCTGTTACAGTATAAGGTGCCAAATTTTTGGCCATCAACGCGTCTCTAAAACTTGACGTTGATACAAAAGATAAACTACTTCCTGTCATGTATTGTTTTTATTATAAATAGATTTCATCTTTATTTTTACGCCATATTAGCCATTCTATTCATCTGTTGTCTAGCAGTTATTGGATTAGAACCGTTTGAACCGTTCGCACTATTTAAACCGTCACGGAAAGACTCTAACATTTTTTCTTTAACCGATTGTTCGTTAAGAGCCATAATTATATCCTCAGTTTTAATATTCGGATTGTTACTATCAATTTTAATAGTCAGATTAATGTCAGCAGTTGTCTTTGTTTCTCCACCACTATTATTACCACCATTTCTACTACCATCAATATTAGTTCCTCCAGCCATAATTAATTTATCTTCAGGATGAGTCTGTATGGTAAAGTCACTAACTTTTATGTTTTCTTTTTTCTCGACAAAATCAACAACATTACCTCCCATTTTCATCATTTGTTGGATAACGGGGTTCATTGATTTACTCAATTCATCAAATGAAGTTTTGGCATTTTTCATAGTTTCTTCAAAACCTGTTTTCATAAATTCACCCGTACCTTTAAACGCTTCTAATGTCGAGGTTAAAATTCCATTACCATCATTTAAATTTTTCATGAAGTTATCAAATCCTTCATCAAAACTTTTCCCAATTCCTTGAGTTGTAAAAGATTCTCCAGGAATTTTAGGTATTTGGGCGGCAACCTCTCTTGAGGCATCTTGCATAGTTGTTGACGCTTTACTCTTACCGATTGCACGACCTGTTCTATTCGCAATAGCTTCAACTTGTTTACTAATAAATTGTTGAGTCGTTAGTTGGTCGGACTGTATCTTTTCAAGGTCTTTAGGTTTTGACGCGTCCCCTAATGCTTTAATATCATCATCACTTAATTCTGTAACCGCCTTTGTTTGTTGTTTACCTTCCTTATCTGTAAATGTTACTTCATACTGACCACTTTCACCCATTTCCGCCATATTGGCAATCATTTTCTTTTGGTCTTCACTAACATCAGGGAATTTAATTTTTGACATTTTATCCTCAACTTCTGCCGCTCCTAATGCCATTTTAGATAACTGTCCTTTAGGTAATCCCATAGCAGTTTCAATTTCCATCAATTGTCGTTTAGCACCTGGCATAATTTCAAAATGTCCGTCCTTATTTAATTGAACAAATTGTTTGGACATTTCGGCGATTTGATTTTGAAGTTCCGCAGGGTCGTTTTGAGCTAAATCCATTAATCTTAACGGGTCTAATAAATCACCTTGAGCAACCCCTAATCTTTGCATTGCCGATGACATCTCAATCGCTTTCTCAGGGTCAAATAAGTTATCCGCAATATCAAGAACTGATTTCATATCAATTCTTAAACTAACCGCTTGGGCCGCCATTTTAGCCATACCCTCAACTCCTCCTTGGAAGTTGTACTTATTCATTGAGGATAGGTTTTCAACTACTTGTTTTGAGACCGCACTCGCGTTAACACCATTAGCTCTTGAGGTGTCAACCACTTTTTGCATTTGGTCGTCAATCTGTCCAATTGCAAAACCAGCATCTTTAAAACCTTTCGTTAATTCACCAATACTTCTCCCCGTAACTTCTCTAGTGGCGTATAACTTATCGTATGAATCCGATGATAATATTAAATTTCTACCTATTTCATCGGTGACACCTTTTTGTATTTCAAGTATTTTATCCCAACCACCACCTAACACAGTTACACTTTCAACGGCATCAGCCATAGCACCTTTAATCGCGGTAATTTGTTCTCTACCTTGACCAAAACTTTTCGCAACATCTGTAGCACCTTTTTCAATTTCATCAAGTTTCCCTAAAATTGACGCTGCGTCAAAATTAGTCATGAACTCTTTAAAAAAAGCGTCACCTATTTTTCCACCATATTCTTTGAATCCATCGGTTCCACTACCTTCGTTATCAGCCATTAGTTAGTTTTTATAATAAATACATAACACACCAATTTTTTAAGAATTCTTTGGTGTGTTATGTTCTATAATTTTATCAATAAGATATTTTCTCATATAAGTCGGCATACCATAAAAGTCAGAATACGAAGTTCTGAGAAATTTCGCCATTAAATAATATTCTTCTATGAGATATTGTCGGTAATTAAAAGAAAGGCCGAAAAAACTCCACCCCAAAGGTAATATCAAATGTTACCAATTCTCCTGACGGGGCTTTTACTGTTTTTGTTAGGTCTAAAGACGGTTCGTTTTCTTTCATAAATGTACGGATGTATTTAGAATCCATAATTGGTAATGTCTCAATAAACATTGAAATATCTCCTTTGTCTGCACTACCATTAACTTCTTGAATAATTTTATTTAATCTCCAAGTAACGGTTGGTGCAACTCTACCTACAGGGTATTGGTCAGCAAAATCAGAAATTTCTATAATTTCACCATATGTTAATGGTTTTAATTTTACTGTTGAGCCTGTCTTTGGTAATGTAGTTGTGAATAAACCTTGTTCATCAGGTTTATGTTGACTTTGTTTTATATTTAACTCATCTAAAATTACATTAGTTGTAAACTGTTTAGATGTTCTTGGGTCTGTTAATGTTAATGTGTATTCAGGACCAAATGATGTATTTCGTAGATAAATCATAATTGCCTCAATATCCCCATTTAACATGTCCTCAGGTCTTAACTCAGTTTCATAAATTTTACTTCTAAGTAAGGTTAAAATAATATTATTTGAGTTTTGAGCGGCACCAATTAAAATGTTCTCATCATTAGCCGTTAAATATCCGACTTTGATTGCCTTTTTTTTATTTTTGTAGAATACCCCTCCTGATGGTAATGTAACCACATCATGAGGTAAATTAAAATTTTGTGTTCCAGCTTCAATTAAACTTTGTTCCATATTGACTTCTTTTTATTATAAAATATAATCGTACTTCATTTTTTATAAAGAGAATATGTTTTTATAAAAAAAAATTCCCGTACATTTCTATACAGGAATCATTTTTAATATAATATAAACAAAATTAGTAAACTAAAATACAACGGTCCATTCTAAGCTGAGCAGTAACTGTTGCTACTTTATCATCAGAGTAACCTAACGAGTTGAAGTTAACATCTTTCATCCATGTTCCTTCCATAATCCATTTCTCAACCACAACACCTGTTGGGTCTAACATCTCAAGGTCTACGTTTTTCTTGTAACCCGCAGCGTAACCCATACGACCTGTTACAGACTCAGCACATAAACGTACCCATTCCATAAGAGCTTGTGACGCTGAAGGACCGATAGGGTCTCTAAAAGTAACGTTTAATTCACCCCATGTAAAACGTCCTGCAACATATGTTGAAGTGTTTAAGAACGGAATCTCAACAGAGTTAATTGTTATATGTGGACGAGCCGCAGTTTCTACGAACCATTCGTTAATTCCCAACGTAGAAGGGAAACGAAGTATAAATCTATTATTCCTTTTTGGTTCATAAGGAATCGGCATTTTCATTAGTAAATCAGCCATTGTGTTGTTTTGTTTTTTCTGTTTATTTATTTATTTATAAATATATCGAGATTAAATTTTTTCTCTTTACTTTTATTTTTTTAATTTTAATCTTCTACTAGTCCAGTCCTAGTAATTCTTTTTACCTTCTTTACCTGTATGATAAATATTTAAGTCGTCTTTATCAAAATGTTTTCTCATTACTTCTACATTTCTAATATCATCATCTGAAAATCCAATTTTAGGTATTGTAAATCTATTTGAAACTTTGTTCTTTAAATATGCCTTTTTATTAATATGTGATGACATCTGTTTAATATAATCGATAAATAGTCTCATAGCTTTAACTTTTCCTTCTTCAGGATTTGTTGCCGAACCTTCCCCATAACTAACAGGGTGATATTTACACATATCTAAATATTCACGAATCATCTCTTTTGGTGACGTATTCTCTTCATCGGCTAAATCACGATATTTCTCTAAGTTCTTAACCAATTCTTTGGACGATATACCTCCATGGTTTGAGACGATTAAATTATAAATCGCTTCTTTTAACACATTTGGTGTGTGACCTCTAGCCGTGATTATTGAAAAGATTGACCCGTTATTAATCGCTTCTACAAAATCGTTCCATGCAGGTCCTAATTTAGCAGTTAAGGAATCAATAATAAATTGTTTATCTCCTTTAACTCCGAAATATCTAAAAGGGTCTTCAGCAAAACCAACGATGGTATGTCCTTCATATTCGAAAGGTTCTTTACCAATTTCAGTTCTATATTCCGCAAAGTCTTCAGTAGACATCCCAACCTCTTTACCGTCCTCATCTTTAAGAACTATTTTTGTTGGCATAATCATAATATTATCGTCCCAATCAAAGGCATAGTATTTCATGTCGGGGGTTCCCTCTTCAGTAATACCTTCTTTTAATATTATTTTTCTTATTTTCATATTCATATTAATAAATAAGGACAAGCCGATTTTTTTAACCGACTTGTCCTAAAATTATTTTTAAATGTTATCAAACGATGCCCCTGTTGGAGTAATGTAGAACGTGATGTCTATAAACTCAAGGGATTTAGTTGGTTTGATATAGATTTTACCTGTCATTTGGTTTCTATCTAAATCCGCAGTATCTGAAGAAACTGTTACACGGAAATCATATAAACCTCTGTCTCTTCTGATAGCGTCTAAGATAGGGTTAACCGCATCTAAGAAATCTTGTCTTACTTTTTGGTCGTTTTGTTCAAACAATAATCTTACAGAAACCGCAGAAATCAATTTACGAGCTTGTAACAACAATCTTCTTACGTTGATTCTGTCAAGTGCAGATTCTCTAATTTGTAAAGTTTTGTTACCCCAAATTACCGTACCAACATCAGAGAAGGTTGCGATTGGGTTAATTCTACCTTTATAAAGAACATCTCTATCTTCTTGAGTAAGTTTCTTTCTTGCTTTAATTGCGTTTACGATACCACGAGTGTAACCCGCAGCAGCGAACCAAGGGAAAGCGATGTTATCCGTTAACGCCAAGTTTCTTGTAACCTCCGCAGTTGGTGGAATATAGATTTGTGTATTGTTAACAGTATCTCTTGTTAATACCCATGGGTAGTATGTTGCAGTATAGTTAGAGTCTATTCCCGAAGTCTCCAAATTATCAACCGCTTCTTGAGGGTAAATCATATCTAATTGGTCACCTGTTGACGGTACAAACATATTGTAGTCAGGTGTTGTACAGATATAAACAGAATCCGCTCTATTAAACTCAATCATCTCAATCGCGTCTTCCACTAAGTTAGAGTTATTTAAATAGTCAATACCTGGAGTTACGAAAACGTTAATGTTAACCGCTTCAGGGTTTGAGAATGTTTGTTGTCCTAATAAGTAAGCGTAATAGTCAGTGTTTGCCCAATCTGAAGAATTGTTACCAACAGTGATTTGTTTAAATGCTCCCCATCCTGTTGCCGTTGGGTATTTGAATGACGGACATGCACCGTTTCTATAACCAATTTTACCTAAAACGAAGTTATCATTATTTGTTCTATGTTCTGTATAGATATCCCATCCATCAAATCCTCCCTTACATAATAAAGAGAATTTACGAGCGTAAAGTCTATAATATGGGTTTGAATCATTATCAGGGTCTGAAGTAAATGGTGCGGAACCTACATAGAATGCTGGTGTACCACTTGTCGCAAATGCGTTTGATATTGTGATACCACTCGCGTTAACGTCCATGTGGAAACCTCTTGTTTGGTAAGCCCATTCATCACCTGAAACATCAGTACAAACATCTAATGGTAATTGTTTACCTTTGTATGTGTAGAAATCAACATCATAACCTACAGTATCTGAAATACCTAAGTAAGTTCTACGAACATTGTCTCCCGCACTTCTGATAGAATCGTCAGCTCCTGAAGATAAACCAAATGGTGGGTTATAAACCACCTCGCCAGGGAAGTCATACTTAGTTTTATAGATTGGGAATGGAGGTCTAACACCCGCATACTCTCTAAATGTATATCCACGGAAACCACAAGGTAATGCGTCAATTGGAGCATCCTCGTTAATTTCAACCATAATGTATTTTGAATTCAATGCGTACTCACCGTCTAATGTTCCAATTTTCTTAGCGATAAAACTATTACTTCCAGGGTCCATAGTACAATTAGTAAATTTCTCAAGAACTACAGGGTTATTATCTGAGTCAAAGAAATCTCTAACGATAACATCGAATGTACCATTATTAAATGAGATATTAGCAATTGACATTTTAACCTCTACGTTCGCAGCGTCTCCGTCTGCAATTGTTGTAAATTTAAATAAGTTGTAAACTTTACTACCTCTTAATTCAGATACAACCCAAGGTGAAGTAGGTGATTGATATTTCTCCAAGTACCAAGCGATAGATGTTGGGTCAACCCCTTGTCTAGCATCAGGTAATGCAGTTAATTGACAATCTAAACCTCTAATATAACCTTTTCTCCAACCATATGTTAGTAATGCTTGGAATCTTTCTTCAACAAATAAAGGAACAACGTCTTTTGGTTTTGCAAAATTAGACTGTCCAAATACTTTAGAAATATATTTACTATCTGAATTAGATAATGAAGTCTCGAAGAAGAATTGTTGACCATCTTTATTAGTCACATTCAATCCAAATGTTGAGAATGGGTTTTTAGTAACTCCTGAATATGAATTTGAACAATCCATTTGTACTAAGTGACCATCAAAATCTCCATAAGCGTTCAGTCCACCAGGAACTTCATAAACCGCTCCGTTATCACTACCGTAAGTCGCTAAACCTCTTGAACGTAATGTCGCTACTACTAAATCATCGAAATCAGAGTAAGCAGTACCTGAGTAAACATAAATTCTACCTGTTAAAGTACCTGTATAACATTTAGTTGGTTTTGCGGTTGTTGTTGTAGTTGTTGAGATTGGTGTTGGTGTAACACATGGGTTAGTTGTAGTTGAAGTTGTTGATGTACTAGTTGTGGTAGTAGTCGAAATAACTTCTGTTAATCCTGTAACAATTGACCAATAAGAATAACCACTATAAACCGAGTTACCAAGGTTATCAAATAAAGCATAGTACCATGGGTCATTTTGAGGTGCTGAATAATTTTCTAAATCAGAACTAACATTTGGAACCCCAAATACGTTTGTCTCATTTGTGAATACTGTTGATAATGAATTATAGTCACTTGATTCAACCGCACCATAATAATAAATGTTTGATGTTTCCGCAGTGTAAGGATTTGATGCGTTCATAATATCAAAGACTTGGTTAGTCATATCTTGATATAGTGTTCCTACACTACCATCAAAATTCTCATACGGTAAGTTAAGTCTATCCGCAATCATCGAAGGTATCTGTGTATTATCTGTAAAAGTTATACTTGAGATACTATTTGAACAACCTGTAAAATCAATTGCGAAATCTATTGTTTTAATATCAACACATTCTGTAACACAATCTACAGTTGTTGCACTTTCACAATAAAAATCTATAGTTGTTGGGTCTACATTTGCCTTAGTTGTAATTGACCAAGATGGTCCCGCATCATAACCTGATAAACCTAATACTCTTGTTACAAACAACTGATTAGATTGTTGTAAATATGATTTTGCAATATAAGCCGCTTCATACTTAGGTATTTGAGTGTTTATAAATTTCTCAGGAGAAGTACCCCCAAAATATGATGAAAACTCATCGAAGTTTCTGATAAAGATAGGTTCGAAAGCGGGACCTTTTAAAGTCTCACCAACAATACCTAAAGTTGTAACACCGACACTTTGTGCCACAAAACTCAAATCAACTTCAGAGGTATACACTCCAGGAGATACGAATACTTTGTTGTTTGTTGCCATTATTTTTTTCTTTTTAGCTTGTTAATTTATTTTATTGATAAATATTCGAAAAAAAACCAAAATACTTTACTTTATAGTAAGTATTTATAAATTGGGTAGAATAAATTCTACCTTTTTTCTACTATGGAGAATAAAGAGAAAAAAATAAAGAATTTAAAGATATCAGTTGAGGTTCACGATATCTTGAAGACCTATTGTGAGAAACATGGGGTAAAGATGTATCGATTCTTAGAAAGAATGATTATTGATAAGTGTAAGGAAAAACCTGATATTTACGGGGAAAATTAAATTAGATTACTAATTAACTGAATTGTTGATTCTTGAGTATCGTCTTGTTTAATAATTACAAATTTTAATTTGTCATCAGTATTAATTTGGATTTCAGATAAATCCGAACCGTAATAATCATTGTTAATAAAAACATCAAATGAGTCAATATTAACTGTTTCACCAATTAAAATATTTGTGGTATAGTTAATAACTTCGGAATTGATATTATTACCAACAACAAATAAAACACTCAACTCATTACCGCCTGGACCAATTATTTTTTTAGGTTGTCTCTTAACTGTATTAGTATCAAATTCAACAACCTGTAAAACTCTTGAGACCGCGGGTGATACTTCAAACTCATCTTCGTCAATTAAAAAACCTAACATTGTGAACTCATAACTTTGAATGTAGAATTTTCTTTTTTCTAAATCCATAACTGACTCATCTGAAATATTACCCATTATTATTGGGATATAATGTCCTTTAATAACTTGGTAAGCTTGTCTTGAAGCGAATTTTTCTATTACATTTTTATTGAACTCATTAATTTCTCTCATTCTATTACACACAATTTTAACTGTGTATGTAATATCAACAGGAACGGGTTGTGGGATTTTGTAAATATCCATACCACTTCTTTGTCCATCCCATGTCGGAACTTGAGCATAAAAATACTGTCTTCGGTTTGGGATGTTGTATAATAATGCAGGATTGGTCCCAAATTTAACTTCGGGAACTCTGACAGTTGTTATAAATGGAGGTTCAACGTTTTTATCAATATTCTGTAAATTCCAAGTTTCAGTAAACTGAGACCAATTCTGAGTAGTTACTAAAATGTCAATTGTTGGTATTGTTTTACCATCAATTATTGTCTTTAACTCGTCTTTAACAAAATCTAAAAAACCTCTATCCAAATCAGCATGTAATAAAGATTTTGGTAAATAAGTTCCATCCTTATTTATCTTATCCACTAACTCCTGTCTTCTTGGTAAAAGAGTTTTTGATTCTGTTAATGGAATATGTTTTTTTATTTTCTTAGGTAATGGCATCTTAATACTTCCTTACTTCGTTAATAACGAATAATTTATTTTTTTGGTTAATCATGTCAACCTCTTTGGCTTTATAAACAGGTTCTTCTGTTTGTTTGTATACAAAACTATCGTATTTGTATGGGTTATATGTCACAACTTTATCTGTCGGTTCTTGTGGCATGTTTTCACATGGGTATTCACAATATTCAACTAAATTACCGATTACAAAAGCGTGAACATTCTTTTGCATATCTTGTCTAACCTTTTCTTTTCCACCTTTTCTAACTCTAAACTCAACATCATTTAGTTTAACATAATCGGCGTGTAGTACCACTTTAGAGTCGTATCTTACAGAAAAAGTATGTTTATGTAAATTATAATAAACCATAACACGTTTACCTTTATAATCTTCTTCAGAATTATTGTGTCCACACTTATGACAAATATAAGGGTCTTCACCCCCATCGGATAAATCCCATTCCCATCCACATTTGTCACAAATTACTTCATTATTTGTGACAGATTCAAGAATCATTTTTCTTTGTTCTTCTGTTATTATAATTTTCATTTTCTCTTTCTAACTTTATTAAAACCTTTTCTAAGTTCATCATTATGTTGTCCTGATACAATCAACCGAAAATCATAGTTATCAAAATCAATATCGGGATGTATTTGTTTAAACAAACGACTAACTCTTTGCGTAACCCAATTTTCATACACACCAAAGTTGTCAGGTTTATTACCTGGGCCGCCTTGTTTAATATCATCATTCAACCCATCAATAACATAAATCACAAGTTTACCTATTTCGTATAACCTTCTTAATACGTCAACCTGATTTTCTGTAATTAGTATCGTCATTATAATCCTCTAAATTCATTATTCACAACCGCAGATGCAATAATAGTTCTATAGAAAGGTCTATAACCTGCATATGTGTGTTTGTTATCGGAAATAACCCTTCCGTCATTATTAACTGTGTAGTATCTAACTCT
>Ga0222712_10001470_pt1 | contig 29059 bp, 29 predicted proteins | sample C33_657DmetaG_FD_165043 | JGI IMG/M metagenome (GOLD analysis project Ga0222712, IMG submission 165043) | Estuarine water microbial communities from San Francisco Bay, California, United States - C33_657D | ecosystem: Environmental > Aquatic > Marine > Unclassified | place: USA: California... | reverse complement strand
GTTTCTAAGGTATCTAATTCGCGCATCCACATTTGTTCTAAAGTTGTCTGTCTTAGAACCTCTAATTCCTTCATTGTTTCGTCGCGATCTTTTCTTAGTCTATCAACATTCTCTATAGTAACCGAATCCATTGGCATTTTCACTAAATATTTGTAGTCTCCGTCCATCTTGTCAAATGAATTGGATTGTAACATCGCATCTACAGCATCGGCACTCTTCCTTCGCAAATCAATCTTGTCAATCAGGTTGTATTCAATGTATCTTGCTTTGTTCGATAACAACATCGTCTTTTTTGTCATTGCATCAAGCAAATGCGTCTTGCGCTTACCATACATCGCCAATCTCACTTCATAATAGTCGCAAACAAGCTCATCTACATTCTCATATTTTTTGAGTTTTCGGTTTGACCCAAACATATGAATATTGGATGTCTTAATAGTTGTACTCAACTTAAGTACCTTCTCTGCACCTTCCATTCCAATCTCATCCAGTTTGCCCTTGGGAAAGACTACAGTAAAATGAACGTTGACTTCGGTACACAGCGATGTGAATTCTTTGATAGTTGGCGCGATTTTCTTGCCATCTTTGTCCACACCTCCGTCCATCATATCTTCAAGCGCCTTGGTGTATTGCATGGTCCATTTGCCTATTGGCAACTCAGTAATGACAACAGTGTCGGGTCCTGATCTCTCAAAAACGCCTTTGATTAAATACTTATCCGCCTCAATCTTCTCAACAGTTCCTTTGAACCCTTCATAATAGGGAACCAATTCTTTCAAATCGGCGTCGCCCTTCAACATTTTCTTGATATTGCCAATCAGGTCCGCGGGATTGTATGGAGGAATAGAACACGAGAATCCCGTACCAATTCCCTTGATTCCATTGACCAAAGCAAATGGAATGATTGGTGCATAATACTCGGGCTCCACCTGGGTTCCATCATCATCCAAATAGTTGAGAACTGCATCGTCCAAATCTGGGAACACGTATCTCGTCAACGGATTGAGTGCGGTGAAGATGTATCTTTCCGACGCAGAATCATCTCCACCTTGCAACCTGGTGCCGAATTGCCCATTCGGCTCTAGTAAATTAATATTGTTTGACCCTACGAAATTCTGCGCCATATTGACAATTGCGCCGTTCAAACTTGCCTCACCATGGTGATACGAACTGTTCTCGGAAACGTATCCGGAGAATTGCGCAACTTTGATTTCACTCGTCAGATTTCGCTTGAATGCTGAAAACAGGATTTTGCGCAAACTAATTTTGAGACCGTCAATCATCGATGGAATTGAACGTGCACAATCGTAATTGCTGAAATGGATAAGCTCATTGTCCACAAACTCCCCATATCCAACCGTGGGTTTTCCAGTATCCAAGAACGCATCTTTGTTATATTTCTCGATTAACCATGTCTTTCTATCATTGGCTCGCTTATCATTGAACACCTTGTCAATGACATCGTCGCTTGAATCCTGCTCATACACGAAATCCACAATTTTTTTATTTGCAAAATATTCTTTGAACTCGTCCGATTTGGATGTTCCCAAACCCTTAAAATACTTGATTTTCCATGTTGCAGAATCCGCAGTTGCCGTCTTCCATGCATTGTATTCTCCATCATTGTAGAATGAAAGCGTGTTTGACGCCTTGGATGCACGCAGAATAGGCGTATTCATGAATGAAAGGAATCCAGGTATCATAATTAGTGATTTCCACTCACAATGGAACAAGTTAATGCACAGCCCCTTGATATGCGAACCATCCGTATCTTGGTCACACATAATCATGATTTTTCCGTATCGCAAATATTGTTTAACATCTTCGATTGATTCATAAGTGCGTCCATTTTCCAAACCTAAGATTTTCTTCAAATCTGTGATTTCCTTGTTGTCCGTGATTTTCTTGATAGATTCGCCTCGCACATTGAGTAACTTTCCGCGTAAGGGGTAGATACCAATAATATTGCGGTCTTCAGAAGACAATCCGGAAACAATGCCGGACATTGCACTGAGTCCCTCGCACAAAATGAGGATGCAACTACCAGATTGCGCAGTTCCACCTAAATTGGCGTCCATGAAATTCTCAATTCCGCGCACATTCTTTGTCTTGGAGCCGTCTGTTTTCTTGGCAGCAGTATTCTTCTCCTTTGCCTGTGTCAAATCGCACGCAGTTTCCATAACGCCCATCTTGGCAACTTTATCAATGAATGATTCAGAAACTGTGCAACTTGAACCAAATTTATTGGAAGGTGTATTCATGAAATCTTTGGTTTGACTGTCGAACGCCGGATTCTCAATATCGCAACGCAAGAACAGAATGAGTTGTTCCTTGATTGCCGCCTGATTGACACGTACCTTCTTCTTTTTCTCAATGTAATCGGCAAGTTTTCGTACAACTTGACCAACTATATACTCCACATGTTTGCCACCTTTATAAGTGCAGATGCCATTGACAAATGAGACTTGCGTAAATTCGTGAGTGGGTGTTAATGAAACTGCGTATTCCCAGCGCCCACAGTCAGTTGATTCATATACGCGTTTTGCCGAACCAATATACAAATCAATGTATTGTTGAAAATTCTTGATGGAGGATGGGATGCCATTATATGCAAACTTGATTTTCTTCTCAGATTGGTCAGTCACCGCGCAAATGTCGTAGAAACGTTTTTTTAATAAGGAAATCATGTCGGGTGTTAGACCGGCGATACCAAATCGGCGGTAATCAGGCTTGAAAGAAACCTTGGTGTAAGGCTTTGACCCTTTCACTTTGGTAATCACTGGTTCCGAAATTACATCCAAATTTCTTGTAAATGTTTGCACATACTTGAGACCGCGAATATGGTCAAACGTTTCAACACTTCCTTCGGATGACCAAATTAGAACTAACTTGAATCCAAAACCGTTTTTTCCGCCAACAATGCGTTTTTCGTCTTTGTCGTAATTGGTAGATGTGCGGAGTTCACCAAATATCATTTGGGGAATCCAAACATTGTGTTCAGGGTGTTTTGCAACGTCAATGCCGTTGCCATCATTTTCCATGGTGATTGTTCCATCCTCCGTAATATCTACATTTATATAGGTCACCAACTTGGTATTCTTATCACTAACCTTGTGTTGTTGAATCATGCGAATTACATGGTCTCTGCAATTGACAACACCCTCATCAAACAACTTGTATAAGCCAGGTATGTAATGAATTGGTTTGTTTACAATTTGCAATGTGCCTTCGTCGTATATCCACAAGTTTTCATCCACATTCTCAATAGAGCCGATGTAAGTATCGGGATTATCCAGAATGTGTTGCTTGTCGGTTTTCTTTTGGTATTGTTTAGCTAAATCGGTCATTTTGTTAATAAATATTGTGTTATATGCTTCTTGGTTTAAATTGATTTTAAAAGTTCAATTTTAAAGGGAACCTACGGTTCCCTTTTAATCCCTCCCTTCTTTTTTTTTATTACAAAATGTGGAATAGGACTACCCATCTAAGACAAAAGGGAGGGATTAAAAGGGAACCTACGGTTCCCTTAAAATTGAAATCTTTTTTTGTATTTTTTAGTTAATTATAAAAAAACTTGTTATGTTAAAATAAAATGCCCAAACGAACCAACAACAAAGGAGTAGACTCGGACAAAAGAGACTTGACCAAAAGAGGCTCGGTAATGAGAGACATTATTGCAGGAGACCTTGTAGTTAACGACACTGTCATCAAAGATCCTGTCATCAAAGATCCTGTCATCAAAGATCCTGTCATCGAAGAAGAAGACCCCTGTAGCATTTGTCAAGAACCATTCTTAAAAAATGAATCAACTAAAGTTGTTCATACAACACCTGCATGCGAGCATAAATTTCACACTCAATGCATTGATAATTGGTGTCAGGAATGTTTCAAAAATCGTAAACGTCCAAATTGTCCATTGTGTCCAAGTTATAAAATTCCATTAAGTATTTGCCCTGAACCAGAAATTATTGAAGTAGATGTCCAAGTGGACGACGACGACGACGACGTTGTAGAAGTATTTGATTCACAATTTCACGAGACAGCAGTTCGTCGTTTGCTCAACATTCCATACACTATGTCATATAATGAGCGTTTCCGCATTCCTATCTTTATGGGAATTATGGTTTTCATTGATGGCAAATATATTTTAAAATATTCGAATCGCCATCTTAACTTAAATCTTACTTCAACTCTTCAGCAAATTAAAGATAAAATTATTGCAAAACGAGACCGAATTTACGAAGCAAGTCGCTTATCAAGACCAAACTTACGCCATAATATGGTTTTAGATAACTGGTTTCAATGGAAGTATCCGGAAGTAAGAATAACAGACGTGCATTTTGGAATACCACCGTATAGACAAAAAATAGGATTGTTTAATGAACCACTTGATAATAATAGCACGTTATCTGATTTGTATGAAAGATACCAAATACTTGCCGGAGAAATGGTATGGGACCGTTCTATATCAAGCGAAACTTTGGAACAACTTGATGTTATTTATTCAAATCGTGTGTGCTTGTACCAATCGGGACCAACTGGTCCAGATGACAGAACTCATTATGAATATGGATTTTGCAATCCTGAAAACCCACATGATTCAGTTGCATATGGAGTAGATAGCGCAACATATAATTCAATGGCATGGATAGCCGTTCATGTTACTTACGCATAATTTTGTATATTTTGTATATTTTGTATATTTTGTATTATTTAATTATTTAATTGAAAAAGAAAAGGGAAGGGGTCATAGGGGAAACCTACGGTTTCCCCTACTTGAAATCCAATATCTCTCCTTTTTTCTCGGTTGGAAATTCTTTTGAACCATAAACATCTTGCAATAATAACCACTCAAACATTCCACCCAAATATATGTAAACATTTTTGAATCCGAGAGAAGCCAATTGTTTCTGTTTTTTCACCAATTTTTCATATTCATGACAATTTCTTCCATAAATGATTATGTCTTTTTCATAATCATTTTTAGACAACATCTTATTTATCTTGTCAGATTCCTTCTCTGCAACCACAGTTCCCACAATAAGCACTTTTTCGTTTTCATCCATTGTGTGAATAATTGTGGCGCCTTCTTTCTGCATTTCTTTTAGTAATTCAAAATTAACTAGATTGGATATACCGTTTCCCATTGTGTAATCTGGAAAGAAGACTTTATCTTGTTTTACGCATTGCATTTCTACCTCGTTTTTTTCTCCGAGTTTTTACCGGCGTCAATCCATCATCAAATGTCTGGCCAATGCTTGCAACCGGCGTTTTCTCTCCACTAATATAAAAACGAGTCATATACTTTTTGGGTATTTTACTGTGTCTCAACAAACTTTTGCAAATATCCTGCAATTTTTCAAACATGTGTGTATCCTTTTTATTTGGCTTACCTTCAAATGATTCCACAATAATTCCATTGTGTATATTCTTTCGATGAATAACATTCGCCGGCCGGTTATCAACCAAAAATGTATTGGCTTTGGTAATTCCAAGTCCACTGTGTTTGTCAACAATAAAATCCAGCTCCTTGTCAAGCATGCCTGGTGACATGTTCTCTCTGGAATATACGAACTGAAACAAGGGTTCTGAATTGTTATATATTTTCGAAATCCGTTCCACCACTTTTTGGGCATATTCTTTGGTTCCATAGGTCCAAATACCCAAAATGATTTTCTCTCCATTTGATTTTACAAAATCTATAAATTTTTTAAGCCCTGGGCGGATAACCATTCTGTCTTTTTCTTTTTCAAAAAGGTTTTCTTCGTATTCAAATTTATTGGGCAGATAATCGTCCGGTCTATAATGCAAAATTGTCTCATCAATGTCAAAAACCAAACAAATTTTATCCATAATTGATTTAAAAGTTATTATACTTTACTACTAGATAAATGTCTTGTGATGTATGTTGCGCAAACTATAATAAGTCTCTCCATTCCGAGGTAAAATGCTATTTTCCAAATTGTGGCTACACTGCTTGCAAAGAATGTGTGCGAACCTATTTGACTGGAATTGCATCAGAACCTCACTGCATGAAATGTCGCAACCGATGGAACCTGGAATTCACAAAAACTTCTCTAAATGCTTCTTTCATGGATACCGACTACAAAAGTCATAGACGCACTATTTTGGCGGACCGGGTTATTGCCCAAATACCCGAATTCTACGAAAGAGCATTGCGTTATGGCAAATTGACGGACGGCGACATAAAACTCAAGGAAATTATGCAACAAATTACTGACCACCGGACAATTATTGGGGAACTTTATATTGAATATGACCGTGTCCGCAGAGAAATGGACAATAAGGCTCCATCTGACTCCAAGAAATTTGTGATGCAATGCCAAAATTCAGGTTGTCGCGGTATGTTGTCCACCCAATACAAGTGCGGCATATGCACTAAACACACCTGTCCCAAATGCTTTTTGTTAATTGAAGGAGATCATGTATGCAAACAAGAAGATATGGACACGGTGGAAGAATTGCGGAAGAATACGCGACCCTGTCCCAACTGCGGACTACGCATTTCCAAAATAGATGGTTGTGACCAGATGTGGTGCATTGAATGCAAAACCGCGTTCAGTTGGTCGAAGGGAACTGTAGAGAAAGGGGTTGTCCATAATCCGCACTATTATCAGTGGATGCGTCAAAACGGCGGGGTTCCGCGCAATCCAAACGAACATAACGAAGGATGTGGAAATATTTTTGTAAGTGGATCACGAAGAATGAATACAATTGTAAGCGATTGCTTGGATTCCAAAAAATATTATTTCAAATACTGCGACTATGTTTTGGAAAAATCCAATAAGTTGTATACGGATTCAAAAGCAATGGTTGAAAACACTGCAAAAATACACGAAGAAATCCGGGTTTTTGGTAAATATTTTTCTGGATTTCACCGGTACATTACACATATAGAATATACCGAACTTCGACCCTTGCACAATAATATTCGACATAGAGAAGAAAATCGCGAGCCTGTTTACCAATATATATTGAACATGATTAACAAGGAAGAATTGTCGGACGAGCTTATTAAGGCGGACAATTTAAATATGAAAGAACGCGCACATTGTGATATATTGGAGGCATTAGTTGTAGTGGGTAAACAATTGTTTATTGACTGTTTGAAAGAGTTGGAAGATGTTGTCAAGGAGTTTCCATTCTCTTTGTATATTAATTCAAAAATGGATGCTGACAATAATGTATCCAGTAAATATTTTGTAAAAACATTTGAAACACATCACATCTTTTTTTTACCGTGCGAACTTGAAAAATATCAGAGAAAAATTCACTGGATTTTTGAAAAATACAAAACTGCCATCAGTAAATATTGCGCGTATTCGAATATTGAATCTATCAAATTTTTGATAACTTATGGCAGCAAAAAGACACTGACTATGTGGAATTATTTTGCAGGGGCTGTTGACCATTACCAGTTTAAAACCAAGGGAGAGATGGTTTTATATATGAAATCGTTCCAAGAATATTATGACTCCGTAAACGAAGTGACCAAAAACGAAGTGACCGTAAACGAAGTGACCGTAAACGAAGAAGTCAATGAAGAAGTCAATGAAGAAGTCAATGAAGTAACCATAGTTAATGAAAATACATTTGAACCTTCACAAACTGTATAAAGATTATTTACAAAAATTATTAAATGTTTTCATTAGAAGAATGGCAAAAAACAATTGTTAATGAAGAACAATTAATTGTACAAGCATCAACAACTGATGGATTAGATGGCCAAACTGCACCAACCATTGGGATGTCATATGTGTATTCTAATTTTCCAGGGTTGTCGGCTGAATTTCAAATTGGTAATCACCAAAATTTAGTATTATGTGCAATTAATACAGGAACTGACCAACGCCGTCGCGGAACACAACCAATAAATCGGAAAATAATTGTAGATAATCTAGAACAAAAATCCATCCAAAATGTCTCATTGCAAGGTCTGGAATATTTTAAAAGCCTTCCCAAATATAAATTTGTAATTAGTCCCGAAGGCAATGGAATTGATTGCCACAGACATTATGAGGCATTAATGGCAGGTTGTATACCAATTGTTGAGTACAATCCCCTTATCCAATCCAAATATGGAAATGTGCCGTTTTTATACACAACCGATTACAGTGAAATTACACTAGAATATTTAACGGCAAAATATGAAGAAATGATACACAAAGTCTGGGATTTTAGTAAACTAATTCTATCTAGTTGGTCCCAAGAAGAACAATTGCTTATTCGATACCGAGGAAACTATTGGTGCATGAAACTTGCCAATAATAATTGGTATAAGAACAATCATATGCGAATCCATACATTCCCTTGCACAGAACAGTTTGTATATACGTTGGAATTGACTAAACGCTTAATATAAAAATATTTATACAAATAATATAAAAATAAATTGTTATTTATATTTAAATGGAATTATCACATGAACAGATCCAAAAATTAGTTTACCGATTTCCCAAACTAGAACTTTCTTATGAAACATTTGCGCATAAGAAAGTTTCATCCAATTATGATATTTGCATTTCTATTCCCAATGGAAAAAAACAGTTTGCCTGGTTCACCTATTGTGGCGAAGACGACGTATGTTATTTAATGGATATCAACAAGGACCAAAAAATTGCAAAAATGGTGAAGGTCAGTAGCAAAGTTAACCAAAAAACGGCACTTGGAACTATTTTCTACGGAACACTTTGCACAATTGATGACAAGTCGGTGTTCATCATTGAAGATGTTTACTATTTCTGTGGATTACCCACCAGACAATTCACGTTTGGCGAAAAACTCACATATTTTCACACGTTTATGGAAAAGTATTCTGATGTCGGGTTTTTGTTTGCACTCCCATATATGGCAATGGTGCAAGGAAACAACAGTTTATTGGAATCATTGCAATTTTACGAATCGATGGTTACAAAAACCGCATACGCAACTCACCATGTGCAGTTTCGCTCATCAGAGGCAATTTGCCCATATTTGAACCACACGTACAAGAAAAAACAAGAACAGGCTGTTATTTATGAACCAGATGTCATACTATTTCCAAGATCCGATTTGAATTATACGGCACAGTCTACGCTTAAAACCGCAATATTTCGCGTGACGGCGGATATTCAGAACGATGTGTATCATTTGTTTGCATATGACAGTAAGATACGTGATTATACATACGTCAATATTGCATACATTGGGTCACGCACATTGAGTGTATACATGAACAAATTGTTTCGAAACATTCGAGAAAATGACAATGTGGATTATGGCGAAGAAAGTGAAGATGAAGATACTTTTCAGAATGTGAATCCAGACAAATATGTGGATTTGAAAAAAGAGTACAAAATGAATTGTATGTTTCACAATAAATTTAAAAAATGGGTTCCGGTAAGTGTGGACTTAGGGTCGCGATGTGTCAATATTAATGATTTGTTAAACAATCAATCAAAGCCATACCAAGCAAAGCCATACCAAGCAAAGCCATACCAATCAAATCCATATCAAGCAAAGCCATATCAAGCAAAGCCATACCAAGCAAAGCCATACCAATCAAATCCATATCAAGCAAAGCCATATCAAGCAAAGCCATATTGCAATCAAAATAAATATATTTAATAATCACAAAAATATATAAATATATTTAAATAAACATAAACATATATGCAATTTATAAGTGTTTTTAATTATGGCGTCATTGAAATGGCAAAAAACCACATTAAATCTCTTAGAGAATGTGGAATTACTAATCATTGTTCATATGTTACTGATACTGAATCGTTAATAGAATTAACTGAACTTGGATATCAAGTTGTTTATATCAAAGAATCTGGAACAAATAAAGACAATTTTAATTTTGGAACTGCGGATTTTAATAACATGTCATTTTTGAGATATTTTATCATCAATAAATTGTTAGAAGATAAAATAGATGTTTGGTATTTAGATGTAGATACAGTTGTATTAAAAAATTTGATACCAATTTATTTGAATTTAAAAGAAAAAAATAATTACGATATATGTTTTCAAACAGACTTGAATATGCCGTGTACAGGTTGTATGTTGTTATTTGCAACAGAAAAAACCAAGAATTTTGTAGAAACTGTTATTCAAAATAGAACAAATCAAACCAATGACCAAATATTGATAAATGCAATTTTAAAAAACCTTCCGGATATAATTAACTACATACAATTTTCACATTTTATGTTTCCCAACGGTGTAATGTTTTTTGGAAATGATTTTGTGAATGTTCCAGATTTTTTGGTTGAATTGAAGAATGAATATATGAACAGCCCTAAAGAAACATACCTTGTTCATGCAAACTGGATGATTGGTGATGAAACCAAGAAAAATGCATTCAAAAAATATGGGCTGTGGCATATGGAATAAAAATTACAATTTTTTATTTTTTTACTCAATGTAGGCATCCTCCGTTAATTCCTCCGTCATTTCAATGTATACCGGCTCCTTTGGTTCCTTCAGCTTTGGCTTCTTTGGTTTCTTTTCACTTGCAACTTTTTTAGCAGGTGGTTTCTTCTTTTTTAGTTTGATTTCTTCGTCGCTTTCGACAATTTCTTCCTCTTCTTCTTCTTCGGAAACGTCATCATCATCATCATCATTCTCTGCATCAGAACTCACAACAAAATCGTCCTTCACATATCCATGCTTAGTTTTAGGCAGTTCGTCATCTTCATCCTCATCTTCGTCCTCATCTTCATCATCTGAAACACCAATATCTGAATATCCGCCATACAAATGATCCATAATATCCTTGAACTCTTGTGAACCCATGTCGGTCATTTTGTTATTCACGTAAAGCACAGCGGCACAACTGCCAAAAAACAAAACGTTGTCAATGGGTGGCGGGAACTCATATTTGTTCTCAGTATTTGCCCGGCCAGTAATCTTGCCGTAAATCTCCATTTTGTATTCTGTGTCGTTGAATTCTACCGACCATGCATGGTTTAGAGAAAATCCTTCTGCAGTCTTAAATCCGCATTTTTTGTATAAATCAACTAAGTCTGTAGTTTTTGCGTTCTTTAGGGAACCCGTTTTCTCAACAATAATAAAAGAAGGCATTTAGGATAATTAGTAAAAAATTTTTATATCGTTTTGAAAAATATTTTCATCCAATAATGTATACTATGAAATCGCAAAGAAGAAATATGCAAAAAAGAAAAAACTCAATGAGAAAGCGTAATAGAAAGAATTCTCAGAAAGGAGGAGAATGGAAATGGCCTTGGGAAACAGATGCGCCGGACACAGAAGTATCCCCTGGCGAAGAACAAGGCAAAAAAACAAAGCAATACTTCGATGATAAGTATCAAACAAAACCTACACTACGATCATCTATACCAAATCAAAACCCCAACAACTATTATCTTTCGAACATGCCCATCGAAGCACAATTCACTGGCGAACCAGGTAGTGACGAAGCACAATTCACTGGCGAACCAGGTAGTGACGAAGCACAATCCACTGTCGAACTAAAGCAAACCCCCCTTAGTAGCGGACCAAAGCGAAACCCCGTGAATATAAAAACAAGAAATGGTGGAGCAAACACAAAGGGAAGAAAATCTAAAAAACAAAGAAGATCCAATAAAAAGCGTTAAAGCAAAAATAAATCCATCTAACCTTTGAATATACGAATGCTGGAATGGATATTTAATTTTTCCATAATTTCTTTACTTATTATTTTAATTTTTCATTATGCATTTGATTTTTTTGCACCAAATAAATCAATGGTAGACCTCAAGGTTCAAAAATACAAAAATATTATTGACACAATGGTCCAACAACAAAAAGAGACAGATTTTAAAAAAGCATATCAAGAAGAAACTGGCGAGTCACTGGAAGAAGAAGACGACGGTTTAGAAGAATTGGAGCTCTATATAAGGGAACTCGCCGTTCCCCTATGACCCCATGCTAAAAGAAGTTATCATTAAACAATAATAAAATTATTATCAAAATATTTTTGATAATAACATTAAATTCCATTATAGTAGGTTACTTTTAGCATGGGGTCATAGGGGAACGGCGAGTTCCCTATCTATGTTATTGATAAATATTTCCAATGCCTGCACATTATTCGACGCGGAATTGTCTTTGCACAAAAACTCAATCATATCCAAAACCACTTTGATTCTATCAGTGGTCCAAAATCCATTCAAGTTTCTTACTGTGATTTCATCATAAATGGATGTCATCGCATCTTTTTTGAAAATTTGGTGAAAATTAAATTCCTCCAACGAGTTCTCGATTAATCCAATGTACAAATTTAGGCACAGAACAATAACCGGACATGTCTTATATGTTTCCTTTAATTTATTTAAGCCATTGATTGCACAGCTAAATAGTTTTTTGATACCAGGCGTCTTGTCTGTAAATCGCGAACTTAAAAAATTCTCGCACGCAAAATGGATGGGGTTGTATAAATACTGGATTTCAGTCTTGTTGGCGCTGTAATAAATCCGACAAATGGATTGGAAATACCCGGGTTCCTGGAGATACATGACGTTGTCCTGGACGCGGAATTTTGTGCCGATGGGTTTGTTGCTTAGAATTGCAAGCTTGATTATTATAGAGAGCGGGTCCAAAACAAACAACTTGTAATTGATGTTTTTAGAATTGTCGGGGATTTCGTTCATTTATACAATGATGGTAAATTGTTCTTATATTTATTGACACACACACACATATTTACTTATTGAAATAATTTGTCAACAATCCTTGTAGCAAAGCAAAAATGCACATTACTACCACTATTTTTATAAAATCTTTTTTACTTGGTAAGTCAAATTTTGTTTCTTTATTACTAAATCTACCAATATTATAGTGAATCATATTCTCAAAAAGGTTCACGAATATATATACGAAAAAAGATATGGCAATGATATGGAAGCTTGTCCCTGAAATAATATACATTATATAATACAATGAGTGTTAAATAAAAAAATATCAAAAAAAAACAAACTAAAAATATAAAAAAAACAACCCCAAATAAAGGGAGGGGGGTCATAGGGGAACCGTAGGTTCCCCCTTAGTTCTGTTTCCAGTGCTTTCCGCAATCCAAGCACGTAATAAATATGGTGGACGGCTCATCCGCAGACCGGGTCTGCAACTCGTAATAAGTGCATCGCTTCGACTTGCACTTCTTGCACGTAAACATATCTGTCATTGCCTGCACCTCCGTAGAATACTTGTTGGCATCTCGCTTCACCTTCGCCTCAATCATTTCTTTCCAATGTGCAGGATTCATTTCCTGATGAGTCATAAAAGCTAAAGTCTTAGGACTAAGTTCTTCAGAATGCAATAAGGTCAGCAATTCAGGGCTGGTTTTCAAATTGTTGTAAATGGTCCTTAATCGGTCCATGTAAATGGTGGAGAAGGCGGGTATATCCCACTTCTTGATAATTTTTAAATTGCTTGCTTCCTTGATTGCGTAGTTGTAAACACCAATTTCAATATTTGCAAGAATTGACGAGTTCATATCCTTTCCAAACTTTTGAATAAGCTTGGAACGAACATTTTCACGAAATACGGGAGGATTGGCAATTTGTTTTGATGACATTTTATTAAAGACTATTTTATGTTTATGTTATTTCGCTAATAACATAAAGTTTTTTTCAATTTTTTAAGGGAACCAAAGGTATTCAGAGAAGCTTCGCTTCTCTTACGCCTTTTGAACCCTCCTTTATAAAAAATTTGAACCAAAGGTATTCAGAGAAGCTTCGCTTCTCTAGTAGGAAATTCACATACGATGATATTACTTTTTCATTTTCATTTTGTTTATTTCAAGATGTCAAAGACAAAATTTGAAAACATGAATTAAACTAATCAAGTTCTGAATATTCATTTAATATAATTTTTTATAGACTTTCTGTTTCTTTTCTTAGACATTCTTTTTATTTTTCATGGACTTTTGCTTTCTTCTTTTTTTGCCACCTCTTGATGTTCTTGATGTTCTTGATATTATTGGTGTTTCTGATGTTCGTGTTCCTAATAATTCAGCAAAATCCATCATATTTCCGTCATTTAATCCTAAATTGTCAGTTGCTAATATTCCCATAATAGTATTCCAATCACTGAATAAATTTGCAATTTTTTTATTTTTACCGGATAAGTCTAAAGCTGTCTTACCAGCATTATTTGTAAGATCTTTATCTGCTCCCTTAATTAATAAAATTTCAACAATATCTAAGTGACCATTCGTAGATGCTAGCATTATAGGAGTGTTACCAAAATCATCTTTATTATTAGGATTAGCCCCATTAGACAATAGCAGCTCTACTACACCAGCGTGACCATTCCCAGATGCCCATAAAATAGGGCTATTACCATAATCATCTTTATCATTAGGATTAGCACCCTCATCTAATAGCAGCTTGACTACTGCGACACGACCATGAGTAGATGCAGACATAATAGGAGTACGACCATACTGATTTTTATCATTAATATTCGCATTTTTAGACAGTAACAGATTGACAATATTAACAAGGCCTTCACTAGATGCCAACATTAATAATGTATTGTTGTCATTATATTTATAATTAATGTCAAAACTAGGGTCATTTATTAAATCTGTTATTACTTTTATGTCAGGATTCCTTTTTTGAATTTTATTTAGTAATTCTTTATTAACCTTACTCATTTTTATAATAAATATAGATATTTTATTTAACAAATATACTTTTGTTAAATGGTCATAGATTTTTTTTAGTATGCTAAAATCACAATTAGAAAAAGTTCATAAATTGGGACATACACCGAATTGAAGGAAAATATAACCAATACAATTATGAATATTCCAAAAGAAAAATACAGGAACATAATTAAGAGTTTTTATGAAAGACCAAAAAAATATACATCCCCATAATAAAAAAGTTTCAAAACAAAAGGAGGGAGGGGTCAAAACAAAAGGGAAGGTTCAAAAGGAAACCTACGGTTTCCTTTATAGGACCTCCAAATCGGCTAATCTCCAAAACTCAGACCCACCATTCGGCAAAGGTCGACGAACCACCATTGGAATCTTCTTTTGTTCAAATTCAGCTAATGCAATTAAATAACCGTCCACAATATCTTCTCCAACTTCTACAAAAGGTTCAGCACCCGCATTCAATTGTTTGGCGCGTTCTCCAAGCACCTTTGCCTTCTCATACTTGGTAATAAATGGCAACGTTCTGTGCAACGGATCATCAATAATGCCATCCGCATCGCGAATAATGGTACATAAAGCATCAACTTCTTCATAATTCTGAATAATCAGTTCAGGATGATGCTCCGATATTACATTTGTTTTTAACGATTCTTTGAATTTTTGCAAATAATTTTCATCCTCATCATCCTCATCATCATCGCTTTCATCACTATCATCATCACTAAATTCAACATTTTGGTTCAATGGCTTTTCAACATATTCTTCTTCTTCATCAAAATCAAATGCATCCGAATCAGCCACAGATTCATTATCGGAATTATCATTATCAGATTCATCCACATTTTTTTCAGACTCAGTATCAGACCCTGCATCAGAATAATCAGACTCACCGTCTTTTTCAAAAACATTTTTTTCAGCCATTTTACTAGTATAATATATATAATTGTATATTTATTATAATTATCAACTAAATATTTTCAATTTTACAAAAAAAAATGCAAAACATAATACTTATTTTTTATCGTCAGTTTTCCATGTAAAGTTGCAATTTGCGCAAATATAAAGATATTTCATATTTTCATCATCGTATCTCAAATAAATAATGTCGGAATCCGTAGTAGCTGACGCAGAAGCAGAAGCAGAAGCAGAAGCAGAAGCACTAGCTGACGATACATTGCATCTCTCATTCGGACATTTCATGTTATTCTTTCTAGGCAATGTTGGATCATATTTGGTATATTGATTAATCATGTGGTTAAATTTTTGCTCATTCTTCTTAAATTGAGTTTTCAAAACAACCACCCCATCTTGAGTAATTTCTTCATCTTCGTGTCCGCAAAATCGACAGTAATAATTTAATTGGTTTCCATCGGTTTTTTCATCATTCGAGATTTTTATGTAATACATATTTTGGCATTCGGTGCAAAACTTCATTTTATTATTATATTATATACTTTTACTTTATGTTGTTATGTATAAAATAAAAATCAATTTTACATGGGAGAACCGTGGTTTCTTCCCTATAGTTGGACTGGGATTTTGGAAATCTCATTATCATTTTTTGGACAAGTTACTTTGCTATCTTTAAATTCAAAACACGTTCCAGTTTGGTCCTTATACTGGATTGTGTCTACATTGTCTGGCGTGGGATAAACGTAAATCTTGCGTTTATCTGTACTGTAAATATAAACAAAAAAAAGACCAACCGCTAAACTAATTATGAAAACTGGGATATTAATAAATTTCAAAAGACTCATTGTATAATTTATAGTGGGATACTATTTTTTACAGAATGAATAATAAAAAATTACTTGTATTTTATATAATGCAATTCGTGACTAGTATCACTTGCAAATGATATCAAAAATGGCATTATTTGCGACAACTCATATTGAATTTTCTTATTTGTTTCAACTAATTGCTTCATTTGTTCTTCTATATTCTCTATTTTTTTGTGTAAAATTACTATTTCAGATTTGAGAGAATTATTCTCCAATATAATATTATCTGACATGTTATTATATGTAATAACAAATAACCTTTATACCTATATAATTTTTCAAAGTTTAAATTCAATTTTGATGAATAATTAAAAAAGACAAAGGTGGGTAAGCGAAGCGAAATTCATGGGTTCTTCTAAAATTGAACTCTTTTTTTCATTTTTTACAAAAAACATATAATTTTAAAGTTGATTTATTAAAAAAAGATGATGCAAGCTCCCCGTAAAGATAGTAAGAATGGATGGTCTGTCTCTCAATTTGAGACGTACAGACCTCGATTAACTAATTTCTTGAACACAAGCGTTCGTCCTCTTCTCGATTCGAAAGAATGCCGAAGAATATTAATTGAAGCACCGGTTAAATCTGGCAAACGAGAGATGGTTGAATATCTCGCAATGCGCGACGAAGCACATAACCCAATCCGCGTTCACGCTTTTATAAGTGCCTTTCACCGGGTTGCAGATGAAAGCCAGCGCGAAGAATTAGAAAAACACAATTTGAAAATCTTCTCACTTACAAAAAAGACTGATGTTGATAAATGTCTCGCGTGGATACATTCCAATAATCAAAAGGATATTGCATTGCACATTGATGAGTGCGATTTTGGTTCAGGTACTCGTCAGATGTTGAGTCGCATTTATAGAAATACGCATAATGATGCAAACATAACAATTATTATGTTCAGCGCAACCCCTCAGGAAGTATTGTTCAGTGGTGAAATAGAAACTCCAAATGAAGATGACCGTGAATATCAAGAGATGATTGATGAAATTATTCATACTGGCGAGAGAATTATTTACACACCGCCCGAAAATTTTTGTGGTCCAAATCGCTTTTTGGAATCCGGGCTTATCACAGAAGCAACCCCATTCTTCTATAAAACAGGAACAACTTTGATGTTGTCTGAACAAGGACGCAGTATAATGACTGATTTACGAACAGAGTGTGCAACAGGTAGCGGACGCAACATAATGATACTCAGACTTTCGTATAGTGATATTGGGTTAGCCCGTTCCGGAAGTGTTAAAAACAATAAAGCCATTTACCAATTCTTAAATGGAAGACATACAATTCCAGAGTTAGAAGACTGTCTCATATATGCAGATAAAGACGAAAAAGCAATGCCAGATGTTGATGGAATATTGTTGGAAAAGTTCCAGTGGTCAAAACAGTTGTTTTGGGAAGGAAAAAGAGTAGATAGACCCATAATTGTGGTAATTGACCAGACATGTTCCAGATCAACCGAATTGGCTTGCCACAATCGTTTATTTGCGCTACATGATTTCCGAAATAAAGTCACTTTCAGCACTTCGTCGCAGGCGCTTGAACGTGTTAACCATTATGACACGCGTTATGGCGGGTTTCAACCGATTCGTGTGTATGGGCATAAGAAAACGTTTGAACTTTCAGCGCGTCGCATTAACTACGAGACATATCTTAACACTGAATGGGAGTGTAAGAAGCTTGATGTAAGAAGGGGACTCGGTGAAGCATGTTATGTTATTCGCAGACCAATTGGAGAACACGAGATACACCCTTCATATCCGGATCCAATGACAGAAGAAGAGTGTAACCGAGCCCTTCAAGCCATCGGCTGTTTTGCAGAAGTCACAATAAGCCCTCGCGTAAGAGGAAATATATATCCTGTGCGAAAATATGATTGTGTATTTGAACCATGCACTAAGGATAGTTTTCCGGCATTGAAGACAGTGTTGGACCAAAAATTTAATCATACGTTCAATAATCCTTTTACAAGATCAGAAGTACAAGGCCTTGATAATGGCCAATATAAAGGCCAGTTGCGCGGATGGAGTGTTCTTGATTTTGAGACGCAAGTTAAAACACAGCCTGGATGGGGTGTTACCACCAATACTCCCCGTTTGACAATTTGCTATCAGAATGGTGTATTGGGCGTTGCAATTCGAAACGACACTGGAATAACAGTTGAACAAGATACACTGGTTACCTTCAAGTCGATGTATAAAAAATAAAAAATTGTATATAAAAATTGTATATAAAAATTGTATATAAAAATTGTATAAAAATGTATGTTTATAAAATTTAATTTATTAATAAAAAACAAAGGGAAGAAATTCCTTTTTTTTAAGGGAACTCGCCGTATCAGCTGATCCCATGTGTAAGGGAAGCGGATCCGTAGGTTCCCCTACAGATCATCCGCACCAATACCATCATCAAACTCGTTTTCACCTGTCGCCGTCTGTTTGAATGAATCGTCGCGCTCATACTTGATTTTTGCACCTGTCCACGCACCTTTCTCCTTCTTCTCAAACTTGCCAAATTTCTTGTCCATATACGCATGGACTTCTTTCGGTGAAGGCGCGCCTTTTCCATAGGTGCTTTGATACCAAACTGTGAATTCGCTATTAAGCTCAGTCTTCTTAATCTTTCCACCAGCATCCACCACAATCTTCTCGCGGATAAACTCGGCAATGAAGTCCTGACTTTCCTGGTAAGCTTTACTTGCCTGATTCACAATATCGCACTCACCCACCTTACCATCGGTCTTGAACGCCCGTTGCACCAACATATACATAAATGTGTATTTCCAATATGAAAACTTGTCAACAATTGTACCATCCACTAAGAACTGAAACGGCTTGTCTGGATCATCATGAACAGGATTCTCCGTAAATAATGACTCGAACGGCACCTCGCGAATACGTCTCCAAGTACCAAAATCCTGCGACTTGACTTCCATACGAACGTTACTGCACAAAATCAGCTTGAACTGCGGATAATAAATCATCGTCTTGGTTGAATATGGCGCACGACACTGAATTGGGTCTAAACCACTGGTCAGCTGTTTTAATGGACCTTCTAAAATTGCATCCTTCTTGGACGGCTCCATAATGACCGCATATCTGACACCTTTGAGTTCAGCCAACTCCGCAGATGTACCACCGACCTTTGCTCGATCTTGAGTAATTGCAGACAAGGGAACCACACCTTTGTACTCGCCCATAATCTCGTCAATGAGCGTCGTCAACACCGATTTGCCGTTACGACCTTCACCAATATACATATGGAACGTCTGTTTGTCTGGAGTGCCAAGCAACATGGACGCCAAATGGTCCCACATGTAATCGCGTAACTGAGGTCTTGGGAACAGTTTTGACATGAAGTCATTGATTTCAGCAATGGTCTTGGCATCATTGTTTGCAACATAATCAATGCAAGTGGATTTGCTCACATAATCTTCCGGATATCCCTTTCTGAACACCTTCTCCTTGAAATCGACCACGCCGTTCTCAAAGCAAAGCAGGTAAGGATTGATATCCAGCTTGTCCATAAATAGGGGGTCGTGGAACAACTCCTTCGCCTCCGTCATGATGTTTTTCTTGTCATTCGTCGTCACTAAACGCAAACGGATATCCAGAATTTTCCCCATTTTTTTTTTAAGTGTCTTTATCAAATCATTGGCTTCATCTTGGCTTTCCAGAGCTTCAATTGATGTTTCGATGCCCTTCAACTTGCTTGCATAAATGTCGTTGAGATCCGTAGAAATCGCTTTTCTTAAAGTGGTTCCCGAGTCAATTTCTACCCAGCGGTGGTTGTGGAATTTGTACCAGATATTGTGCTTGATGCTTACGCAGACATATTCGTCTTTATACAGCTGTTTCAAAACATTGGCAATGTCAAAATCACCACACGGTTTTCCGTTGCCTTTTCCACCCTCGTTGAAATCGCTCATCATTGGTGCAATCGTCTTGTCAATATAATAATCCACACTTTCACTGCGAACTGCGCGGAATTTTGCAGGAGCATCCTGTTTTGACCAGTGCATAATGGATCGTCTGGTTAATACAGCCGCACCTTTTTTACAATCAAATTTCTGCCACTTTTCAAACATTTCTGAAATATCGACAAAGCTGAAATTTACGGACTGTGCGCTGAATGCAACCCACGTAATAAATAGCAAATTGCACGTCTCTGACAATGCCATACCGACACGCAACCATTTTTCATAACTACCGGCTCCATAGTATTGATCGGGCAAAGTCATCGTATACTTGTGTGTTTCTACCAGTTCATAATCACGCGCCGTCATCTGATTCAACGTCTCTTGAACCACCAAATCCAGCTGTTGGTTATTCTTAACATGCAAAATGGCTTCCAATACGCCCGAATTTGTTATAAAATGATTGCTACTTGGGCCTGCATATGCACGTTTCTTTTGACCTCCAACAATGCTACTATTATCGAGTGCAGAAAATTTTGGATTTGTTGGAAACTCGGGAAATCCAGTATATCTTGCCGACAAATACTGGATTTTCTGCGCAATCTTAAAATTTTTTAGCGGAATATAACTGGTCATTGGTTCATTGTCCGCGGGGTCAAATTTGTTCTCATATACGTGGGTCAACTTATATGCAGTATGGTCCGGCTTTCGACTACCAAAAAGTTGCCAACCGGTATTTCCACTACTAATTGAACTATCAAATACATGGTCCCATGCATTAATAATTGGCAGTTTCCACATTTCGCCGATTTTCTCCAACACTTTTGTTCGCAAATGCATTTGGATTGCACGACTTGCTTTGATTCCAATTAGCAAATGAATGCCATCCTTGGTTAATGATTTTTCGCCATCTTCAATTTGGTTGACCGCATCTTTTTCCATTACAAATATGTAGAAGGGTGTCTCATCAAATTGGTATATATCTTTTAAAGTGACTAAATAAAGTGAGACCAGATCGTCAATATGGTCTTTAGTGTGAATGCGTTGATTGATTGTGTAGTCATATTTCAAGTCAATATCAACCAAGATAGGAGCAGAATCTTCACGCTGTATCTCGGTCAAGAACTCGTCTTTACCACCCTCAATGCAATATTTATAATATAAATGTAAGAATTCTTCATATTTCTCGTCAGGAATGTTGTATTTTCCGCCATATACTTGTTCTTTATTGCCCGGCTTGCTAGGAATTCGGGCATTTGTTTTTATTGCTTCTTTTGGTGCATCTTTTGGCACAGAATGCGCTCTCATAAATTCTTCATATTTTTTTACTACAGACATTGTTACACGGTTATAATATATTGGTTTATATTTTTAACCTCTTTTGAAAATTTTTGTTCAATTTTGTAAAAATAAAAAGGTTTCAAAAATCTAATAAAAATAAAAAATCTGGATTTCATGAAATCTAATTAATAAGTATAATGAATTTAAAACGGCTATTATACACGGATTTTGGACAGTTATTAATATCAGTTATGTTAGGATTAGGACTTGCTACAATGTTTAGAGAAGTCTGTGAAGGCAAGAACTGTTTGATTTTCAATGGACCAGTTATCAATGAGATTGATGGAAAAATATACAAATTTGGCGAATACTGCCATAAATATGTTTTGAACCCGGTTTCTTGCAACAAAACCAAAAAAATCATTGAAATTAGCAATCCAAATGAAATAGTTTAGGCGGTTAAAATTATACAATGTTCTCTTTTGTATAATTTATAAAATGGATGTCACACGGATTTCAGATTTGCCAAATAATAATGGAATGGGCGTTGGAGGCGGATTTTCTTCTAATGGTGGAGGTGGCGAATACTCAAGTCGAGATGCCGGTTCACGAGGTATTGGTATGGGACAACAGCAGTATCAGCCATTGAATATTCATCAAAACCCGTATGGTATTCCGGAACCGTCTGATACACAATTACCAATACTGAATCAAGGCGGTGGTTCCGGTGGATTTAGTGGCGATTCTATGCAACGCACCCCTCCACCCATGATGAACCGAGGTTTTACGGAATCGTTTCAAGACGAACAATCAATCCCCAACCATGTTCCATCGGCTAAGCTGACAACAGATTATTTACGTGAATATGAAGACCGAATGGTGAAAATGACGGATGAACATCAGAAGGAGAAACACCGCAAAGAATTGATTGGTTCTCTCTATGATGAGTTTCAAACACCCATTTTGATTGGCGTTTTGTTTTTTCTTTTTCAAATTCCGATTATTAATACGCTGATGTTTAAGTATTTGAATTTTATGAAAATATACAATGATGATGGAAACCTTAATTTATATGGAATCATGTTCAAAAGTATATTATTTGGACTCACCTATTTTGGATTTGTGAGATTGACCACTTAAGGAAACCTACGGTTTCCTTATGATCCTTCCCTTTAAATCTACGGTTTCCTGAATTCCACATAAAGGAGGGGTCATAGGGGAACCTTGGTTCCCCTAATTTGATTGGAATAATTACAATATAAAAACAATACAAATAATAAATATATCAAATGAGTGACAAAAATCTTCGTTCCATCATCATTGATTTCACCAATGATTTAACCAAAGTTTTCCCCGAATATGCATTTTTGTGGGAAAAGTGGTTAACTGCTGACGATGCCGAATATGAAAAGTTGAACCTGCATTTTTTAGCCGTTTTCCCTGAAAGATTCTTTGATATTATGAATTCCAATATGGATATTTTCACTCCTGAGTCGGAAGCAAATGTCATGTTTCTACCCGATGTGGATTTTAAACTTTTATTCAACTGTGCCGGCGTGAGTGAAGGAACCAAGACATCAATGTGGAAGTATTTGCAACTGTTGTTATTTACTGTGCTTGGATCAGTTAAAGATACTACCAATTTTGGCGAGACATTAGATATGTTTGAGTCAATGAATGAGACCGATTTGCAAGACAAAATGAAAGAAACAATGGAGGGGTTAGAAGATTTCTTCAAAGGTATGGTGTCGGATGAAGACAATTCTTCGTCGTCGGAACATGGTTCCTTACCATCGGATTCCTTACCTGAACATGGTTCCTTACCATCGGGTTCCTTACCATCGGGTTCCTTACCATCGGGTTCCTTACCATCGGGTTCCTTACCCAAAGGTTTCAAGTTGCCCAAACCCGAGATTATTCAAGAGCATATGAAAATCTTAATGGAGGGTAAGTTAGGAAAGTTGGCAAAAGAGTTGACTGAAGAATTCACGGGTGACTTAAAAGACGTTTTTGACGAAAATGAAGATACCAAAGACAAATCTATCAAAGAAATTATGGCCAAGTTAATGAAAGACCCTAAGAAATTGATGGGAATTATGAAGAAAATTACCGATAAACTCCAAAATAAAATGCAAAGTGGAGATATTTCTCAAGATGAGTTGATGAAAGAAGTGGCGACACTTGTAGAGAAATTCAAGGAAATGGGCGGAGGCGAAGATTTCATTAAGAATTTCACCAATGGTCCGTTTGCAAAGATGTTCAAGAACATGGCGTCTGGTGCTGGACTTAATGCAAACACTGTTGCCCAAATGGGTAAACAATCGGCAATGAAAGAGAGATTGCGAAAGAAGATGGAAGAGAGAAAGATGAGGGAGGCATTGGCTTCAGCTTCTGTTATGCAAACACCTTCTATTATGCAAACACCTTCTATTATGCAAACACCTTCTATACAAACCGCAAATAAAAACATTGTTGTAAAGATTGGTGACGAGAAACAGGAGAAATCGGGTCTTAGACCACCACCAAACACAGTACCTTTGACCGAAGACGAACTTGTTGCCTTGTTCAAGAATGACAAGCCTAAGAAAAAGAAAGGCAAGAAGTAAAATAATAAAAATATAAAGATTTTGGTTTATATTTTTACATAATGTTTGACGTAGTGATTCCGCTAGGTCCCAACGATTTGGAAAACATAGAGAAACAAATTGCCTGCACAAAAACCAATGTAATTGGATTGCGAAATATTTACGTTGTCACACCAATCCATGGATTTATACACAATGATTGCACCATCATTGATGAATCAATTTTCCCATTTGTTGACCAAATAGCCATTTATCACGGCAAAGATAAACGAAATTCCTGGTATTTGCAACAGCTTATAAAATTGTATGCGGGAATTATAATACCCGGAATCTTAGAACGCTATTTGGTCATTGATGCTGACACATTTTTCTTGAAGCCAACCCAGTTCATTAATTCCGAAAACCAATGCCAATACAATTTTGGTAGAGAATACCACTGCCATTATTTTGACCATATGATCAAGCTTCATCCACATTTTACACGTGTTTATGAACTGTCCGGCATTTGTCACCACATGATTTTTGAAACTAAATTTATCAAAGAGTTGTTTGAATTAGTTGATAAACCATTTTGGGTAGCTTTTTTAGAAAAGGTAGAACCGTGGCTACGCCACGGATTTGGTTCAGGTGCGTCTGAATATGAATTGTATTTTAACTATGTGTGCAAATTTCATCCAGATGAAATTGAGGTGAGAGAATTATACTGGGAAAATGTGAGAAAACTAGATTTTACCAAAGAATTAGATTACATTTCGTGTCATCATTTTAATCGTGAGTAAAACAAAAAATCTAAATAATATTATAGTAATGGGTAAAACAAAAAATCTAAAAAAAGTAAAAAAAAGTAAAAAAAAATTTTCACGAAAAAATGTTAAAATGACAGGAGGCGGTTTAAAAGATTTTTTTAATAATCCAATAATAATTATTTTTTTATCAGTTTTATTATTTGGAATATATTGGAGGATTCAAACCCAATTTTTACAAAAAACTTTTGAATTTCAAAAAGAACATACACCATTTTTGTTGGAACTACACAAATATTTAACTATTTTAAGAAGTTTGTGTGAAATTATAGAGAGCCATTTTGGAGAAAATTATGTTACAACATTGTTGTATGGCCTTCATAATTATATTATTGAACAGCTACCACTCCCCGTACAGAATTTATACAATTCAATGATAAAAATTCCTATTATTAGACCAAATGCTTTAAAATTAATACATTACCTTATAGAAAATAATTTTGAAAAATCAATAATACGTGATGCTTTTTTAAGAATTTCATCTGGAGCCGAATACTATAATGAATTTTGGAGACTTATGCTTCTTGACAAAAGCCAAATAAACGTGATAACCAACATTGCTGAAAATAGTTTTCTTGATAATTTGGGTGCAGTAACTCATATTTTTAATAATAAATTTGGCAATAAGTCAAATGAATTTATGAATGCTATAGATTTTATTTTGAGTGCAATAATTAACAAACATTTTTCATATCCAGAACGTATATTATTTTTAGAAATAGGAATAGATATTCATACAAAAACTAGTAAATTAATTGAATTAATTCAACACGAAATTGAGACTTTACATGAAGATGTTCAAATCAAATTAAAAACCGGAATTATTCAAACATATCAGATTATTGTGTTGTTTATAGAAAATGATTACATCATAAATAAATTAATTAAAGAAGATTTAAACAACGAAACCCTTTCCATCTTGACTTCAAAGTTTAATATTTCTAAAATTTCTAAAATTTCTAAAATTTCTAAAAAATAATCATTTTTTTATAATGGTTTATTTTTAGCCATTTGCAATTTAGCCATTTGCAATTTAGCCATTTGCAATTTAGCCATTTGCAATAAAAATTGTTTGTATGGTTCAAATCCGACCACGAATCCACCACGTAAATCGGCAACTCTCCTTCTGTATAATGCATCAATGCATCAATAAACGGGCTTTTCAAAACTACTGGAATACAATGTAAATACATGGCCTCCCACAACCGGTGCGTATCTACGCCATTTCCTTCTGGACAAATACACAATTTGTATTTGGCTAACCGTTTAATGTTTTCTGCAACATGGACCATGGGCAAAAATTCTAGATGTTCTTTGAACGCATTATAACACGACTCTCTTTTCTCTCGATTTGTGTAAATGTTGAAATTAAAATAAATATTCTCCGATTTGTTTGTCGAATCAATCATGAAATTATCTATTTTGCCGTGGTCCCACATTGTGTTGGCAATACCAATTGGCAAAAACCTCATTTTTTTATGGATAAAACAAAGATTTTGCCCCCACCAGCAAACTAGTTTTTCCGAATTCAGAATTTGATGAACCACTGGATCTGATTCAATCAAGTTGAAGTCCGAATTGTGGGTAATCAAAGTAAATGGATTCATAAGGTGTTGCAACTTTTTGGAAAATGGTTTGAGCAAATGTGCATATAAAAAAAGGGTCGGCGGGTTATCAAATGGCGCATCAATATCATCCAGAATCTGGTGTTTCTCTATTTGTTCAAAAATCACGGGGTTGTACATAAAATCACCGGGGCCCCCCAAATACATATCTGCAATTTGCTGAATGCGTTCTCCATTGATAATCTCTTCGGGTTCAAACATTAATTATATCATCATATCGTTTAACTTTTATATTTAATTTTCAACGATAAAGTAATAATGTTTTCTCTTGTATTGGTTTGTTTAGAGAATTTCCAGGAATATATTTTGACAAATATTGCACAACTATTGCGCCTAGGACATACTGAGATTTACGTTTTGACGAATGAATTTTTATTTCCTGAGTTTGAACCGTTTGCACCCTTCTTAAATCTAGTGGCTGTAGAGACATTGGATGACCCGTTTCGATTCAAGGAATACTCCACATTGGACAAAGACTTTCGTGGAGGATTCTGGTTCCATACATCAGCCAGATTCTTCGTAATTCATGCATTTATGTTGAAGTACGATGTAAAAGATGTCATCCATATAGAGAATGATGTTCTTCTCTACTATGATTGTAATAAAGAGTTAACATTTATGGATAAAAAACTCCATATTCCGTTTGACACGTATGAGAGAAACATTGCCAGTATTGTTTATATTCCGGATGTTAATATATTTGGACAAATCCTGAAACACTATGATTTTTCAAAAAACGATATGTATAATTTCAGTGAAATTCGAAAAAAAACCGGACTTATACAGAATTTGCCAATATTTGTAAATGATAATTCTACCATGGAAAGAGCTTTTGTGTCAAATGGATTCAACAAATACATTTTTGATGCAGCTGCTATTGGTCAACTTATAGGAGGCGTGGATCCACGGAATGCAAGCGGAGATACGCGCGGTTTTGTCAACGAAACATGCGTGATAAAATATAAGGATGAAGGAATTATAGTTTGGAAAGAGAATAAACCATTTATCTTGATAAATGGTTCAGAAGTCCCCATTTTTAATTTACACATCCATTGCAAATATCTATCAAGATATTGCTAATATAAGAATATGTTTATAATATACATAATGAGTTTTTACGTGTATTTGCTTTATTCTTCGGCGTCATCCGGTCAACAAACATATGTAGGTGCAACTGTGGATTTGAATCACAGGCTACGCCAGCATAACAAGGAAATTAAAGGCGGAGCTAAAGCAACAAGTATTCAAGTGGAGAGAGGTGAAATATGGGAACGCGTCTGTCATGTGGAAGGATTTCCGACGTGGCAAGCCGCATTGCAATTTGAATGGCGGTTCAAGCAATTAACACGCAAATTGCCTGCTAGGATGGACCCATTGGAACGACGCATGTCCGCACTTAGAACACTGATTTCTTTGGACAAATCCACAACAAAAGCAGTTCCGTACAATGAATGGTTGAACCCTTTGCAAGTAATTATTGAGTCAGAAAAAGTTTGGCACATGACTACCATGGATACCCCGTACTTTTTTAGTGGAAATATGCCATAATGTCCTTTTTTTATTTATGTTATTTAATTTAAGGTCATAAAATTGAAATCTTTTTTTGCATTTTTTACAAATGCATAAAACTCATTACATTTTGAACAAAACTTAAAACTTAAAACAATGGCAGCATTTAAAAGAACCGTAACCCAGAAGCCCCTTTTCGAGCTTATCATTCTTGAAAATTTCACCCCTAGAGGCAATGGTGATATGCCAGCAGAAGCAAATACATTGTATCGCATCCCCGAACACCAGCGTTTCCCAGCTTGGCCAATTCCAAAGAAACAAAAACTTGTTGATTCCGTCTTCAAAAATTATCCAATTCACGCATTCATTGCAATTCGTCACTTATTAATAGATGGAGACGAAGTGACCGAGTTTTGCAATATTGAAGATGGACAAACCCGCATGACTTCGCTCCAAGAGTATATGTTAGATGGATACCCATCCGAAACCGGCGACGGACCAAACGACGGAAAGTTGTATAGCGAACTTGAACCAGCAATGAAGGAGCGGTTTAAGAATTACCAAGTAACTTTGGAAGTCTTCTCAGGACGCGGAATCAACAACGATGTCATTGCCGACATCTTCAATCGTTTGAACAGCGGAAAACCACTGGGCGACAACGATAAGTTTCATTCCAGAATGAACACACCCATCATGGATTTCTTGAACGAAATCAAGGGCCATATGGATTTGCGCGACAACATTGAAAAGTTCATTGGTGCAATCGGAACCGGCAAGTCACGCAAAGGGCTTGGAGACATAGTGGGCGTGATTTTGGCAGTAGCAACCAGACACGAAGACTCAGGAGGACAAGCTTGCATCAACACCTCATATGAGCAAAACTAC
>Ga0222712_10001469_pt1 | contig 29108 bp, 24 predicted proteins | sample C33_657DmetaG_FD_165043 | JGI IMG/M metagenome (GOLD analysis project Ga0222712, IMG submission 165043) | Estuarine water microbial communities from San Francisco Bay, California, United States - C33_657D | ecosystem: Environmental > Aquatic > Marine > Unclassified | place: USA: California... | reverse complement strand
TTAATGTTTTGTGATTATCTGCGAATACCCAATATTAGTGTGGACCACACTAATATTTTTATCATCTCCTCTTTACTCTTTTCACTCAGCTTAGAATTTCAATTTTAAATGATTGCAACATATTAATTACAAAATTCTCGCTTCAAAAAAACTCCATAGAACCGCTAGATTAGCTGAAGTAATTAAATATTTGTATAATATTATACTAAAATCCCCCTAATCAACTTTCTAAACACCAATCCCAACACTATTAAAAATCCTGCTAAAAAACCTCCTAACAAAATCCCTTTTGCCTTACCAAACTTTTCCTTTTTTAACGGTAGTATCGGGCGGTCAATAACTTGTATCAAAGGCGTTTCCTTTCGCAAAGTAACCTTGGCCATTTCGGTTTGCTGAACTAGTACGGTAAGTATTGCAGTGTTAGCCTGCACATCTACCTGTCTGCGGGCAGAAGGTACTCGCTGCACATTCAATGCTGGATTAAGGCCAAAGGTATTGTCATTGGCAACCGCTACTCCAGTAATCGCTCCATTCAACTCTTGCCTGATAGAATCTGTCTGCCTTTCTAAAATTGCCATATTCAAATTGGCCTTTTTACTCTTCGTCTGCACATAAAAATCCGATACCTCCTTTGCAATCGCTTCTGTAAAAGATTTTGCAAAAAGCTCATCCATTGATTTTACCTCCACGCTGATAATAGAAATTTTTTTATCCTTTTGAGAAACTACTAATCCGTTTTTAGACAAATCGGCATACATTACTCCCATAATACTATCCTGCACTCTTGTGAACTTATCTCTGTCTGCATTGGGTAAAAACTGGATACTTTCATACCCTTCTTTCTTTGCCCAAGCCTTTCGCCATTGCGCATTTTGAATATACCATTCGGCATAGGAGACAGTTTTTCCATTCACGGCAACTGGCTTCAATAAGGTTTGCTCTACCATCCGGCGAGACTTAAATAACTCTAACAAATTAGTTCCTGTAAAGATGCCACCTGCACTTCCTCCCAAATCAATCCCAAACTGACTAGCCAAACCCAATGCTCCACCCAAGCCACCCCCACCTCCTGACTTTTCATCTTCTAAGACAAAGGATAAGGTGGCGGTATAAATAGGTTTGTCATTTAGTGCATATACCAATCCTATGCTTGCACCGATTATACCCGCTAGTCCAATAACCATCCATTTAGATAATAGATAGATATACCATTCCTTTAATTTGATGATAAGTTCTTTTAGGCTGATTTCATCTTCAGCAGATGCGGTAGATATGGTGGGGTCAGTCATTTTTATAGATTAAATTTTGATGTCTGATGTATGATGTCTGATGTCTGATTTGTTTATGGTCAACCATTATTCTTTTTCTGAAATATTATGCGAATTTGAATGGTAACATTTAAGCTTTTAGTTATGAATTATCCTATATATTAGTTGATGGCCTTCAATTATAAAAAAATCAGACATCTAAATTGGTTTGAATTATCATTCTATAATAGTCGAAAGCCTTCAAGTATAAAAAAATCAGACATCAGACATCATACATCAGACATCTAAATAACATTCAATTATAAATTAACCAACTACAGTTTCAATACCGCAATCACCACCCCTGCTAAACTAACCAATCCACTGGTAAGGCCTACTATTTCGGCTGTGCTCGATGTTTTTTTGTCGGATGCTTTCGGTACCACAATTTCACTGCCCGGCTTTACTTTTGGATAGGACCTTACAAAGAAATAACTACGCGTTCTGGCCGCTCTTCCATTGGCATATACGATATAGGCCCTTTTTCTTAGGGCCGAAGGACTATAGCCTCCTGCTGCACTGATATAATTTGTAAAACCTTTTCCTTCTTCATAGGGCACCTGAGTGGACAATAACACTTCGCCACTGATTTTAATTTGTCCCTCAAACTTTGGGATATACAATTCATCCTTAGGATGCAAAATCAAATCATTCACTCCGCCCGGATTTTTTATAATTTTTGCCAAATCAATCGAAACCTTGTCAAATTCTTGCAGAATTTCCTCTGTGATATCATCCGTTCCAGTTGAATCCTTCACCGCCTTCTTTAACTTTTTTGCTGTCTCCTGCGCCTTTAATTTTTCTTGATCCGTTTTATACCTTTTAATAAATGCTCCTTCTGCATAGGCATCCGGCGTTAATCCTCCTGCCCTTTTTAATAATTCACTTACTCTTTCATTGCGATTACTTAATACATAAGGCCCTGCATATTGCACCTGACCTGAAATGCTTACCGACTCAGGTAAAACATATCCCGCCTTTCGCCTAACCGTAATTACATCAAATGGTTGTAAAACAATATTGTTAGCAGCAACTGAGTTAAGCTCGCCTTGTCCATCAATGCTTGCAATAAGAATCAAACTAGCCTCATTATCTCCCAACTTGATTGAATCTCTTTTTATCAAACGTGCAATCTCAACCGTTTTATAGGCCGCATCAGAAAAGCCTCCTGCTTGCAAAATCAAATCTTTTACAGATAACTTGTCTACAAAATCATATTGACCCGGCATCCTTACCTCTCCCTGAATCGTTACCTTAAATGTATCGCGCATATCTAGTACCGAACTTATCAATACCTCATCTTCTCTTTGCAATACACTATTATTAACTGCATCACCCGCCAATGCTTTGCGGACATCGAAAGAAATAATGGAACGTGTTAAGTCTTCCTGCAAACGAATAATTTGTCCCCTTCCCGTAAACGCGTCTTCTTTTAATCCGTCTGCCTTGCGAATCAGTTCGCCCACAGTTAGCCCCTGACTCAATCCATACACATCCGGTCTAAATACTGCACCTGTAATGCGTACCCGATTGGCAAAACGATTTAATATTTTAGAAGCTACTACTACATCCCCCGTCTGTGGTTGGTACTTAGTATAATCCATTGCCTCCAAGTCGGCTACCTTGCGCTCCTTATCATTGCGCTGAAATATTTTTACTGAAGATTGATAAGCAGTATCCGTAAAGCCTGAAGCAAAATCTAGCATGCTGGCAAAACTTTCTCCTGGCAAAATCTCAAATATTCCCGGACGCTTTACCTGCCCCTGTAATTCCATTCTTTTTTTATAAGCCGGCACACGTATCACATCATTGTCTTGCAATCCGATATTATCCGTCTGATCGCCATGCATTAAAAAACGATACAAATCAATCGTCTTAAACAGCTTATTATTTCTCACCAATTCTATTTCACGAAAACTACCAAATGCTGATGGTCCGCCTGCTACATACAAGGCATTAAAAACCGTACTCAAAGAAGATAAATTATAATTGCCTGGATGATTGGTACCAATAACCGTAACCTTAATACTGCGTATCTTACTTAGTGTAACCAACAATTTAGATCCGCCTGTACGCAAGTAAGAATAAACACTATTGCCCATAATCGATTTCAACTTTTGCGTAGCCGCCTCTATCGTTAGACCCGCTACTTTAATTTGTCCAACGTTGGGCACTAAAATATTTCCTTCTGCAGACACCAATAATTCTCCATTATATTCTTGCACCCCATACACCGAAACCTGAATCTGATCATCGGGTCCTAATACATAATTCAATGGCGTAGCCAATTTCATATTGGGCTCAAAATTGGGTGCAACAGCCGTAAATAATTCTGATCCAAAAATCAGTGGATCAATCAATGGCTTTACCTTTTTTTCTTCATCATAATTTCCTGTATCTAGTGAGTCGCTGCTATTGTTGGTTTTTAAAGTATTGGTAGGTGGTTTATTAATGGGCGTTTTCAATTTGCCTGTCCCAGTTGCTTCTGCAGTGGCTTCTAATCTAAGTTTCAATTTAGCAAATTCAGCTTTCGACATTCCCTTTGCAATGGCAGCTTGTTCGGCTTGCTCAATGGGCATACCTGAACTTGTTAATTGTGCTTTCAGTTTGGCAATATCGCCATCGCTCATTTGATCTACCTTAACCTGGCTGAGGTCTTTACCTTTTAGAATGTCTTGCGCATGTGTGGAGCTCGCTAGAGATAGAAAAATTAGAATTATGAGGGTAGATAGAATTTTTTTCATGCTATATAAAATAAGGTATTTTGTAAAGGTCTGACTTATTTGAGATGTTTTTAAATTAAGGGTAATGTTTTTGTGAATGGGCAATGGTCAATGGTGAAAATACGACCAACTTCTTTCTTACCTACTGAGATTTTTTCTCTACAATTTAATAAGAGTTTTCAAATCGCCATACTCCATTCACCATTCACTATTCACCATTGCCCATTCACCTCCGCATGGCTTCGCCCTTCTCAGTCCCATCGATTTGGATGGTTTATTGTTTGATTTTATTAGACCTGATGCCGATTTGCCTATTACTGCCGGTAATTTGGGCTGCTACTTCTCCATCACGTTGTCTACCACAAATTCTTCTATCTTCAATTGCCAACTATCTACCTCCACTTTTTTATCGACCTCTTTTTCAATCTTTTCATACATTACAATCCCCTTGCCTAGCCAAGCTTCTTCTTGCAAATGAAAACTAACTTTTCTATCAATCAGCGACTGAATTTTGGGTGATAACTGTTCTAGGTATGGTTGATTAATAACGTTTCCTACAATAACCATTTCAATTGTACCAGAATCTATACCGTTCGCATAATCTCCTACCACCACCAATTGATTTACCTGCCCCATACGCTCTAAAACAGAGGTCAAAATAGTATCTAACCCAATATGGGTGCGGACAATAGACTGTAAAGTTTTGAAAAGTGGGTGGGTAGGATTGGCAGAATAATCAATCTTATTGCCTTCGCCTAAACGATGTAAATAACCTGCCCCTACGAGGTTGTTCAGTTCCTTTCTAATTGCATTGGTAGACTCTCCAAATTCCTCCGCTAAGCCACGTAAATGGCCATGAGTTCCGACATTGATAAAAAACTTTATCAATAGCCGCAAACGGGTTTTTGAGGTAATAATGGAATCGAGCATTCGGGTACTAGAATCTTATGAGTAACAAAAGTACTCATAAGGTTTGAAAAACGAACATGAGTGTAAAAAAATCGTTGATTTTTATATAGTTACGAGGGGGATGGTATTTTCACCCTTTTGGGATGGAAAGGCCATCGGAATGAGTTTTTATAGAATGTTTTTATATAATTAATTCGATTGATTTTATTTTGGGTGGTTTCTTTTAAGTTTACAGCTTCTGAACTGACAGGATATCTTTGTAAATATCTGTATTTCAGATATTTATGAAATTTTATTAGATTTCCTTCTTTCTATTAATTTTATAAGCTTCGGCTCAACAGCCGGTGCGTAAATTTTTGCTCGTCTAGCTACTTCTAGGTAATTTTTCGAGTTTTCTCTTCATTTCATATCCTTCGCCTCCACAGCCGGCAGGCTGCGTAACTGCAACGCTGCTGCTTTTGCTTCTTTGGTATCCCGATAAATCGGGACCGAACCAAAAGAGGCGGCTTATGCAATTACTGGTGATAATGCTGATAATTGTCCCTAATTGATTTTACCCTTTCACTATTCACCATTTACAATTCACCACAGCATCCTTCCTGTCGACCCATCGAGAGCAGGTATTAATTGAAAAACTTTCTCAGGCATCAAGCCCTCCTCCTCTTTATGAGACACATAAATAATCGCAGTATTCGTTTCAGAAGCAATCATTCCAATGAGTGCTGTAAACTTTGCAGCCATCTCATCATCTAATCCCGAACAGGGTTCATCTAAGATTAACAAAGGTGGATGTTTCACCATCGCCCTTGCTACCAAAACCATTCTCTGCCTTGCGTCTGACAGTAAACGAAAAGGCTGGTTTTTATTTTTGTCCATGCCAATCACCTTCAACCATTGCTGTGCAATTTGTAATTGTCGATCACTCGGCTGAATGTATAAACCGACCGAATCAAAGAAACCCGAAACAATCATTTGCAAAATAGAATCTTGTCGCTCAAACTGACTACTCATCTTGGGCGTAAAATAACCGATCATTTTTTTGATGTCCCACACCGATTCACCACTGCCTTTTCGCTTGCCAAAAAGTTCTAGATTTTGTCCGTAACCCTTGGCACTATCGCCTGTAATCATCGCTAGCAGTGTAGATTTTCCTGATCCATTCGGACCAGACAATTGCCAGAACTCGCCGGCATTAATTTCCCAAGAAATATTTTGGAGAATGGTTCTACCATCAAACTGAACGGATACATTCACCATTTTAACAAGGGGTCCTTTTTGAACACTCAATCCATTGAGCGGTGGCGGAATATTTCCAGAGAAACCTTCCTTATGTTTTGCAAACAGATGTTTAAATTCATCTGGTGAATAGCAACCGCTAATGCCATGGTCTTGAATACAGTAAACAGTTTCAATGAATGGCAATAATTCATCCTTGCGATTAAAAATTTGAAAAATCAGCGTGTTAGTTGAAAGATTTTCTAAGGCCAATAAAATAGATTGCCGAGTGTCTTTATCTAGACTTTCAAACAATCCATCGATGATTAAATAGGCTGGATTTTTTTTAATCAAATGTAGCAGTAATGCTTTTCTTTGTTCGCCGCTGGATGAGAAGCTGAGCGTACTAGAATGTCCCATCGCTACTTCCATTTTGTCGTGACGAATTTCTTCTTCGATAAAATATTTTAAGACGGAATAAGAGAAAATTTCACCCTCCATTTTTTGTAAGGTATCTTCAAAATCAAAAAGCGAACCTTCTTTTATTTGAGCAAAAAGCCACTCTTTATCTACTCCAAGAGGAACATAAAATGCAGTATGATTTATTTTTTTATCCATTGACTGGTGGATGAATCGACAAGATTTTTATGATCATCAAATATAGTAATTACTTAAGGAGAATATTTTCAGTAAATAAAATTAAACGTGTCATAAAAATTAGTTACGACAATCCAATCAATTTTTTAAATTTAAAACTGAATTGAAATGATAACTGCAAAACCTGTTAATGATATACTAATTTATTTCTAGTTAATCGCAATTAACTCGACCTTACGTAGATTGAGTGAAATTTAATATTCATGCGAAATTTAATACTACTATTATGTTTGTTATGGGGTAATATTTCTATAGCTCAAAACAACACTACTTCCTCCAATACTTCGCCCTTAGCAGCCTATTCTAGCGAATGGAATCAACCTCAATATCGTCTTTGCAATACAGCAGCTAAGGCAAACTATATGAGTGAAAAAGAGAAAACAGTTATCTATGTATTGAATCTCGTAAGAACCTATCCTGCTTTGTTTGCTAAGACTGTCATTGCACAATATCCCTCCTTATCTGGCAATGCCGATTTAGCGAAAGATCAAATTTATTACCAATCGCTTTTAACTACGTTGCAGCAAATGGCTCCCTTGTCTATGATGACAGACAACGAAAAATGTTATCAAAGTGCGCTCTGTCATGCATCACTTTCTGGTAAAACAGGTTATGTAGGACACAAGAGAAACAGTGAGGAATGTGAAAAGAAAAAATATTTTTATGGTGAATGTTGCGACTATGGTAGCAATAACCCTGTAGAAATTATTATTCATTTATTAATCGATAAAGACATTGCTTCACTAGGCCACCGTAAAATATTATTGGGAAAATATACGAGCGCAGGAGTTAGTATTCAGCCTCATGCTGAATACCGTTTTAATACGGTGCTGGATTTTTATTACTAGGTTTTTTAATTGGGTTAAATCAAAATAAATTAATTCATTCTAAAAGTCATCGCAGCAAACTCTTCTACACTAAGGGTTTCAGCGCGTCGATTAAAAATTTCATCTGCTAACACTTCGGGGCTAAATAAACTCTTGACTGCATTACGCAAGGTTTTTCTACGCTGATTAAACGCTGTCTTAACCAGCACCTGAAAGGCTCGATCACTTTTAACAGAAAGCGTAGTAGTTTTTCTTTTTAATCTGATTACGCCACTCTCTACTTTTGGTGGTGGATTAAAAGATTGATTGCTTACATCAAATAAATATTCTACTTCATAAAAAGCTTGTATCAATACGCTCAGCACACCATACACTTTGCTGCCTTCCTTAGAAGCTGCTCTCTGTGCCACTTCTTTTTGAAACATACCGATCACCACTGGTACTTTTTCTTTCCAATCCAACACCTTGAATAAAATTTGTGTCGAGATATTGTATGGAAAATTTCCAATCACAGTAAACGGCTCTTCGAAAGGAGCTTCTATATCTAAAAAACTTTGTCCGATGATTTTTCCTTTTAGCTGAGGATAGGTTTTAGTTAGATAAGCGATTTTTTCATCGTCTAATTCTACTGCCTTAAAATCGATGTTATTAATTTTTATCAGGTGCTTGGTTAAGGCACCGCCTCCTGGTCCTACTTCTAGCAAATTAGTATAAGGGTCTTGGGCCAATGCATCAATAATTTTTTGAATGACGACTTCGTCTTTTAGAAAATGCTGACCTAATGATTTTTTTATTTTAAACATGATTGCAAAAGTATGTAGAAGATTTGGTCAATTGGCCATTGTGAATGGCCAATTGACAATGGGTAATAGTTTTTTCGTCTTGCTTTTTTGTAAAATAAAGTTGGTTATGGGTTTGATTTCCTTTGGAATAGAGTGCTTTTACTTTTTTGCCTTGATGCAAAAAAGTAACAAAAAAAATCAATCCTGCGAATAAAAAGGCTGAAATATTAAATATCAGCCTAAAATCAAGGAACTCGCGGGTAGAGTAAGTTGCTTTAAAGGACCCGCTCGCTCAAACAGCCTTGATTTTTTAACGTCTGATAGTTAATATTTCTAGCACTTTTTATTCGAGGGCGTCAAATAGAGGATATACTATCTATTTATAAGAAATTAAAACACTGCGTTAATATAAAGAATCTGTCTCGGCGTATTGATTTTTATTCAGGCACATCCGTAATTTTCTGATCTACTGCATTGGCAACAATTCCTTTGCTGATTTTTTTTAGTGGATTTGATCTTTGTGCTTCATATTCGTTTCTTCCATTGATGATGTCGATGCATTTAAAAATTGCTTCTCTAAAAGAACTTTCATCTGCAATCCCTTTGCCTGCAATATCAAAAGCAACACCATGATCTGGTGAAGTGCGAACTGCTGAAAGACCTGCCGTATAATTCACTCCTTCTCCAAAAGCAAGTGATTTAAAAGGTATCAACCCTTGATCGTGGTACATGGCTAACACAGCATCAAATTTTTCATGACTACCTCTTGCAAAAAAAGCATCCGCGCTATAGGGGCCAAAACAAAAAATATCTTTTTGCTTTGCATCTTTAATCGCTGGCTTAATAACCTCTTCTTCTTCCTTTCCAATCAGTCCCTCGTCTCCAGCATGTGGATTGAGTCCTAGCACAGCAATTTTTGGTTTGTCAATTCCAAAATCTTTTTTCAAAGAGTTATTAATGATTTGAAGTTTACTTAAAATGCTCGCTCTGGTAATGAAACCAGTCACTTCTTTAACAGACACATGCTCGGTAAGAACCGCGACTCTCATATTATCGGCAATCATAAACATTGCGACATCAGCTACTCCAAAAAGATTTTTAAGATAAGGCGTATGGCCAGTAAAATTAAATTTCTCTGATTGAGTATTTTTTTTATGAATCGGCGCCGTTACTAGTCCATCGATATGACCATCTTTGAGTGCTTGAGCGGCTGTAACTAAGCTCATTACTGCATATTTTCCTCCATCTTCCGTTAATTCACCTGGGGTTATGGCCACCTCTTCTTCCCAGCAAGTAAATAAGTTGATTTGTTTGTGATTGATTCGATTGGCTTCTTTGATACTTGAAAAATTGAAATTTATTTCAGGAAGTGCCTTGCGATAAAAATTGACTGCTTTATTGCTAGCAAACAATACGGGAGTACATATTTCCAACAAACGGGTATCGCTGATGGTTTTAATGATAATTTCAAGGCCAACGCCATTAAGATCTCCACAGGATATGCCAATAACAGGTTTATTTCCAATTGCTAAACTCATAAATATTTTATGTATTGAGGAGTAAAAATACAACTTCTTAACTTAAAGTATTGTAATTAAGGTGTTGGAAAATTAACACACTAACTATTAGACGCCATCGAATAAAAAGTGCTAGAAATTTTAAATGTCAGCCGTTAAAAAATCAATCCGCTGCGGCGGAGGCATTCTCTTTAAAATAACGTATTGTTTTAACGTCGTATTATTAGTTAGTCGATCCCCTTTATGACGCCCTCGAAAAAAAAGTGCTAGAAATATTAAATATCAGACGTTAAAAAATCAAGGCTGTTTGAGCGAGCAGGTCCTTTAAAGCAACTTACTCTACCCGCGAGTTCCTTGATTTTAGGCTGATATTTAAAATTTCAGCCTTTTTATTCGCAGGCTTGATTTTTTTTGTTACTTTTTTGCATCAAGGCAAAAAAGTAAAAGCACTCTATTCCGAAAGGAATTTCAAGCACAAAATGTTAACTTCATCTTGACCAAAAGCTCTACCGAATAGTCGCTTAAAGCTTTCTGAGAATCGACTATCTATTAGCTAGATTAAAAGACCCCATCACTAACTCCTTTATTAATGATGTAGGAATCAAAAGTAATTTCGGCCCTTCCTTGGTTTTTATTTAAGCCCTTGGGAACACTTTTTTTTGCTGCTTCACCATCATCAAAATCAAAGGTGATGCCCTTCGGAAGCTTATACTCCTTGGTGTTAAAGGTGAAAATGATTTTATCTGGCAGTCCGTAGGATGAATATTTTCCATAAGTCATATCTAATTGGTAACTACCATTTTCTCGAGTGGTGGTTTTTGCTTTTTTAATTACCAGATTTGCTTCGTCAATATAAATAGTAGAAAGTACAATGTCTGCATTGTCGTCCATTGGTAATAATTTCACCACTCTCACTGAGGTGTTGCCGATTTTATCGATGCCTGCATCCAAAGTGGTATATTTTTCTCCATTGATAATACTACTAAGGTTGATGCTTACCGCACCTTTGGGAACAAAAGAGATTCCTCTTTCATTTTTTATTTTCAGTTGATTCGGTTTTTTGTAATAAATTTTGACTGCTGATACCGGAACCTTTAAAAAGGCAACATAGGTTTTCATTTTACCCTCTGCGGTATAATTATTGACAAGCTCAATTTTGGCACCCACTTTTTTTATCAATGCCGCTGCATTTTCCTGGGCATTAGTTACAACATTTGCCAGCACTGCTGTCAGCACTAAACCATATTTCAATAAATGCATATGCCAATTTTTTTTAGGATAAAATATCTTTTTTTCTGAAAACAAAAACGGATGCTCCCAACAACACACCAATATGCAATAGCAAGATGGATAGACTATTTCTGATGGCTGCCCAATTTTCTACGCTGCCTTTAATCGGCACTCCATCTTCGGTGGTAGCAATATAAAAAAATCCCTTCCATCCTACGAGGTAAGAGGTGAATAAAAATGGTCTTACATTTTTATCAATAATGGGCACATTGATATTAGAGATGATGGTACATACCAACACAATACAAACCGTTGCGATAATGGGGCCTATTGAGTTATCTGCAAAAATGGATAAGAACAAGGAGAGTGCTACAATTACTGTTAGTGCTACAGTGGCATAAGCAAATGCAGCTAAGTAGCGCCACATCACATCATCTTTTGAAATCAATAATATTTGCGACTCATCGCCCTTGGATCTAAAGATCAGCATATCGTCGGCACCAAAAATAAAGAGACTAAAAAATAGCGACGTAATTGCCATCCATACTAAAAGTAAAATGGTAAAAATAGTGGCAGCAGCAAATTTCACTATTATCAATTGAGTCCGACTGATAGGTTTTGTAATCAGTAGTCGAAGGGTGCCCATATTCGCTTCGCCTGAAATAGAATCGGCAGCTATCAATGCAACTAGTATGGGTAACTGTACCAATAAAGTATTAAGAATAATGTAGCACATGAAATATCCATTGATAGCTTTTGTTCTTTCAAACTCAAAGCTATCCTTCACACTTTGCAGCATGAGGTTCATATAACTTTGTCCATCTGCTTTAAATGCAAACTGAAAAATAAATACAATCGCGGCGATGGCGGCAAAGGCGATGTAGGTGCGTGGCCGCTTTGAAATTTTAAATAGCTCAATTTGCAAAAGGTTCCACATGGCCCGACATAGTTGTAAGTGATAAAAAATAATTCTCCAATGAATGGCTGGAATTAACAGAAAGTATAGATACATCCAAACCTACCAAATCACTAATTAATTGAGGAACGGCTTGCTTATTCATTAAGAGCCGAATGGATTTTCCTTCTTGCAAAGTATCGGCCCAGTTAGATTGTAATAGCTTTTCTTTGGCAAGTTGATCATTAGTGGTTTCTAATTGAATCATTGAATGTGCGGGGTCTAACAATTCTGACACCTTACCCTCCACCATTTTTTTTCCTTTGTGCAAAATAATCATCCGGTTAGCGATTAATTCGATTTCGCTCAACAGATGCGAGGAGATCAGTATTGTTTTGCCCATTTCACGACTCAGTCGAAGAATAAGATTTCTGATATCAGCGATTCCCTGAGGATCTAGACCATTGGTAGGCTCATCTAATATAATCAGTTCAGGATTGTGCACCAAAGCAACGGCAATGCCTAAACGCTGTTTCATACCCTGACTAAAGGTTTCTACCTTTCCCTTTGCTCTGTCTGCAAGTCCCACCATTTCCAACTGCTGCATCAGTAATTCTCGCGAGGCCTTGATACCGCTCATTTTGGCGAAGATGGAAAGATTGTCATAAGCAGAAAGGTATTTATACAGATCAGGCTTTTCAATAACTGCTCCCACTTGTCGAAGAATTGCTGATCGGTGGGTGGATAATTTTTTATCGAAAATAGTAATGTCACCTTCGGTAGGGGCTATTAAGCTAAGCAACATACGGATGGTGGTAGATTTACCAGCACCATTTTGCCCTAAAAAACCATAGACATCTCCCTTATTAACGGTAAATGAAAGGTCGTCAACGGCCTTGGTATCTTTAAATTGTTTGGAGAGGTGACTTACCCTTATTATTGCAGACATGTAGTTATTGTAGTGACAAAGTTACAACGGATTGAGTTAAGAATTGTTCAATGGTGAATGGTGAATTGTGAATGGGCAATGGTGAATGATCAATGGGCAATTGACCATTCACTACTTTCTTGAACTCTTTTTTTCTCATACGCTCCGCCTCCACAGCCGGCGGGCTGCGTAACTGCAACGCCGCTGCTTTTGCTTCTTTGGTATCCCGATTGCATCGGGATTACCAATTCCTCCTCCGTCGGAACCGAACCAAAAGAGGCGGCTTATGCAATTACTGGTGATAAATCAATTCATTTTTGAAGGTCTATTTAGTCGATACTCTATTTAATACCCTCGAATAAAATTGCAAGAAATATAAAATGTCAGCCATTAAAAAATCAATCCGCCGCGGCGGAAGCATACCCTTTAAATTAACGCAGTGTTTTAATATTCAGTTCATAGCTAGTCGATCCTCTATTTGACGCCCTCGAAAAAAAAGTGCTAGAAATTTTCAATACCAGCCGTAAAAAAATTAATCCGCCGCGGCGGAGGCATACGCTTTAAATCAACGCAGTGTTTTAATGTTCAGTTCTTAGCTAGTCGATCCTCTATTTGACGCCCTCGAAAAAAAAGTGCTAGAAATTTTCATTGTCAGCCGTTAAAAAATCAAGGCTGTTTGAGCGAGCAGGTCCATTAAAGTAACTTTCTCTACCCGCGAGTTCCTTGATTTTAGGCTGATATTGAAAATTTCAGCCTTTTTATTCGCAGGCTTGATTTTTTTTGTTACTTTTTTGCATCAAGGCAAAAAAGTAAAAGCACTCCTATTCCGAAAGGAAATCCAAGAACTATCTATGTAGTTAATCTGTTTTACAAAAAAGTAAGACAAATGGAGGCTTATCACTTTTGAGTGAAGCCTATTTATAATTACCTAATAGGATATAAATAAATCTGCAAAGCCCTCACATAATTCTCAAAAGCCTCTTTTCCACTAGGCGTTATTTTACAAATCGTCTGAGGATAGTATACTTTAAACTGTTTAATCACTTCAATATAGCCTGCGTCTTTTAGCTTATTGACCTGGACACTCAGGTTTCCTGCCGTAGCATTGGCCTGTTTTTGTATAAAAGTGAAATCAGCCTCTTGGTATCGCATTAACAGGCTCATAATGGCTAATCTCAGTTGAGCATGCAAAAGAGGATTCAGGGGTTCAAATACGGACATGATTATATAGTTGGGTGATAGGGAATAATTTTAGTCAATGGGCTGTTATATAGTAAATTTTAATTATATTTATTCAATGAAATGTTATCAATTAGACTAGTTTTTACCCCTATTTCGAGGAAAAAGAGCCTATTGATGTCAATAGGTAGCCCTTATCATTGGATCTATAGGCGATTAAAAATTAACCGCTATTTGTCACCCTAGATTGACCTAATTTCAAGGGCAAGAACAATCAAAAATCGATGATAAAATACCCGCTGTCCAATGCCTGTTAAGCACCATTTTAAGTCGTATTAAAATCAATGTAAATATAAAGTAGTTTACATTATAAACTAAATTAAATATGTGTATTATTCTTAAATCTGAACGGAAAACAACTGGGGTAGTTCTGGATTAAATTAATCATAAATAATTGATAATCAATAATATGAGTCCTTATTAAGGCTTAAATAGAGTACTTATTTTGACTCGAAAAGTTATTAACATTTTCAAAATAATATTTTTTTATGTGGGATCAAATAGTAATTTAGCAATAGAATTTAATGGGTTAGTAAGTACAAAGGGTTAACAGAAATGTTAACCCTTTTGCTTTAAAGCAAGTTCCCTTTTCATTTTGAAAAGCAACAAAAAAATTCTAAAAAAATATTTTATTTCAGTTCAATTTCCAATCGGTTTTCTTCTCCTCTTCCTTATTCTAAATTTTTTCATCACCCTTTTGTCTAGAAAAGTTTTATAATTTTCATCCAACCAATTTTTTACGCCCTCGTTTTCATCCAATTCATCTTTTCATTCTCAGCTTTTTAAATTTTACGATTTACATTTACACTATGAGCAAAACAAAGTCAGGATTTTTTTGTCAGCAATGTGGTTACGAAAGTGCCAAATGGGTTGGAAAATGTCCCAGCTGCGAAAACTGGAACACTTTCGTAGAAGAAGTGATTGTAAAAGGCAATGACAAAAAAGATAACAATGAATGGAAAGAATACAACGGAGTGGGAAAATTAAAAACTATTTCCATTAATGAAGTGAGTAGTGCCGAAGAAAAAAGAATTATCACCAACGATGCGGAAGTAAATCGAGTGCTTGGTGGTGGTATTGTTTTAGGTAGTATTGTTTTAGTAGCAGGTGAACCTGGAATAGGAAAATCAACTTTGTTTTTACAAATTGGTTTACAACTGAAAGACGTCGTTACTTTATACATTAGTGGTGAAGAAAGTGAGCAACAAATTAAAATGCGTGCAGATAGAGTAGGTAGTAAAAGTGATTCATTTTATTTATTAACCGAGACCAACACGCAAACTATTTTTCAAGAAATAAAAAAATTAAAACCGCAGTTAGTCATTGTAGATTCTATTCAAACTTTACAATCCCCTTTTGTAGAGAGTGGGCCCGGAAGTGTAAGCCAGATAAGGGAATGCGCCGCAGAGCTTCAACGTTTTGCTAAAGAAACTAACACTCCCGTTTTTTTAATTGGGCACATCACCAAGGATGGAAATATTGCTGGTCCAAAAATTTTAGAACATATGGTTGACACCGTTCTTCAATTTGAAGGTGACCGTCATTATGCCTACAGAATTTTACGTACACTAAAAAATAGATTTGGTTCAACGGCTGAATTAGGTATCTACGAAATGACTAGTGAAGGAATGCGCGCAGTAAATAATCCTTCTGAAATTTTAATCACTCAAAAAGAAGAACAATTAAGTGGCATTACCATTGCAGCAACGATGGAAGGTATGCGTCCACTTTTAATAGAAGGACAAGCTTTAGTTACACAAAGTGTATATGGCACACCACAAAGAACAGTCAGCGGATTTGATCTTCGTAGACTGCAATTGCTATTAGCCGTACTTGAAAAAAGAGGTGGATTTCATTTTGGCGTAAAAGATGTATTTGTAAATATTGCCGGCGGTATAAAAGTAGAAGATCCTTCGATCGACTTAGCAATTGTTTGCGCCCTGCTGAGTAGTTATGAAGATATTCCTGTAAACCAACATTATTGTTTTGCTGGTGAAGTAGGATTAAGCGGAGAAATAAGAGCGGTCAATAGAATAGAACAAAGAATTGCTGAAGCAGAAAAATTAGGATTCGAAAAAATTATTGTCAGCAAATACAATACTAAATCACTCAATAAAATTAAATATTCAATAGAAGTAGTTCCTTTAGCCAAAGTAGAAGAACTGTATCAATATTTATTTTAAAAAATTATTTCATCAAAAAAATAGAACAAAAAGAGTGCTTTTCTAGGTTGATTTTTGATGATAATAAAACCCTTCAACTGCTCATTCCCTTTCTAACCAAGGTGAGATTCTTATAAAAATGACTATTTTTCTTAATATATTGGAGAATGTCAACCCTCCAGTCTATTTTCTCCGACACCACCCATCTTTTTTACCCTCATATCTGTACCGGTTGCGGATCAGATCTATTAAGTGAGGATCAACTGCTCTGTTTGCTATGTATCAACCAATTACCCCATACCAACTTTGCCCAACATGCCAATAACCCGCTAGAAAAGATATTTTGGGGTAGAATTCCGCTCCTAGCGGCCCATAGCGAGTTTTATTTTGCCAAGGAAACCCTTATTCAGGAGCTCATTCACCAACTAAAATACAAGGGGAATCAAGCTATTGGCTACTTTCTAGGGGAATTAATGGGTAAGAGCCTATTGAATAGCAACCGATTCAAAAACTTGGATTATCTCATCCCACTCCCCCTTTACCCCGAAAAAGAAAGAAAAAGAGGCTTCAATCAGGCTACTATTATATGTAATGGCCTATCAGCTCGAATGAATGTCCCCGTGCTGAAGGACAATGTCATTCGCCAGCGATTTACCGAAACACAGACTAAAAAACACCGAAGAGAGCGCTGGGAAAATGTAGCAGACAGTTTTCTAGTGAAAGACCCTAGCCTGCTGAACGATAAAAACATATTGCTCGTAGACGATGTGGTCACCACGGGAGCTACCTTGGAAGCCTGCGGACATACCATTGCCCAAAGCGCTATCGTAACGCTGAGTGTTGCCACCTTATCAATGGCAACTAAATAATTGATTGATCTCCCTATTTCCTAATGAGCCGTTTCAACGCAACGATAGCTATTTAATTAAATAATCATTTTAGATAGATTTTTACTTTCGCAAAAAAGAAGTAATTTCAAATTATATCAACAAAATCTTTTTTCAATCGTTATTATTTAAAATAATACAACTATGTTAAAAACATTACTTCTTTCATCCACACTTATTTTGGGTATGTCACTAACCAATGCGCCTGTAAAAAATCAGGAAAACAATTTGCCTAAGCCTGTTGCTGCTAAATCTATCTATGATTTTTCTGTAGAAGGTTTAGATGGCGGCAAGATTAATTTTTCCTCTTTCAAAGGGAAAAAAATATTAATTGTAAACACCGCTTCAAAATGCGGCTATACCCCTCAATATGAAGGCCTAGAAGCACTTTACAAGAAATACAAAGACCGTTTAGTAATCGTTGGGTTTCCAGCAAACAATTTTGGTGGACAAGAACCCGGTTCTAATTCAGAGATCAAAGATTTCTGCAAAAAGAATTACGGAGTTACTTTTTTAATGGCTGCAAAAGTTTCTGTTAAAGGGGATGATACCGCACCGATTTACAAATGGCTTTGCAATAAAAGCGAGAATGGCGTTTTAGATGCTGAAATTAAATGGAATTTCAATAAATTTTTATTAGACGAAAACGGTAAGCTAATAGCGAAGTTTGACAGCAATGTCACTCCTTTGAGTGAAGCGCTGACTAGCAAATTATAGGATTTAAAAAATATTTTAAGAGACATCTAAGGTTATAAAAAACTTTGGATGTCTTTTTTATTTTACTTTGTGCTGTGCAATTCGAAAAAGGTATAGGACAAAAGGAGATCAAGGAACAATTGATTCAAATGGTGCAGCATAATCGGCTGAGCCATGCACTGCTATTTTTAGGTAAAGAAGGAGCCGGCGCCTTATCGTTAGCAATGGCCTTTGCGCAATACATTGTTTGTGAAAAAGTAAATGGAAAAGCAACCCATTCACAAGAGCCTTCACTATTCGGTGCACCTGAACCCTCACAAGAACCCGCAACCATTTTTTCAGATTCTTGTGGCGTATGCAGTGCCTGTGTAAAAGCTAGCCAGCTTATACATCCCGATATTCATTTTTCATATCCTGTTATTCCACGTAAATCTGGTGACAAACCAATTAGCACCGATTACATCGCCGAATGGAGAAGCTTTATCACCGAACATCCCTATGGCAATATCTTTGACTGGCTTCAGTTTATTGGTGCAGAAAACAAACAAGGAAATATTACCTCTGAAGAATGTAATGACATCACTCGTAAAATAAGTCTTAAAAGTTTTGAGAGCGAATACAAAATTTTAATTATTTGGATGCCCGAATACCTTACCAAAAACGGCAACAAACTATTAAAACTGATCGAAGAACCGCCACCTAATACCTTGTTTTTATTGGTAGCAGAAAACGAAGACCTCATCTTGCCTACCATACTTTCTAGAACACAATTAATTAAAATACCGCTACTATCCAACCTTGAAGTAGAATCCGCTTTAGCGCAAAGAATGAGCGTGCCCATAGAAAAAGCCCAGCAAATAGCTGCCCTGAGTGAAGGAAACTATCGTGAAGCGCTGCAATTGTTAGAACAGGTAGAAGACGACTGGCAGGCCACTCTAAGAGAATGGCTGAACTTTATTTCCAAAAGAAACCTGAGCGGACAAGTGAAATGGATTGAGGAAATGAACAAACAGGGAAGAGAAAAGCAAAAACAATTCCTCAAATATTTCACCCATTTACTAGAACAGGCTATTCGCTTGAGCGTGGTGGACGAAAAAATGGCTCACACCCTTTCTATAGCCGATAATGAAAAAGACTTTGCTCTCCGCCTCAATAAACTGTGCAGCATTCACCAGCAAGAGGCCATTGTTCATGAATTAGACAAAGCAAGCTACTATATTGAGCGAAATGCCAACGGAAAAATGCTCTTTCACGCCCTCTCTATTAAGTTGTACCACATTATTACGAACAATTCGTTAATTTTGACCCATTGAGGAATAAGTCCTTAGGCAAGTGCCTAGGGGTTGGAGTAGGTGGTTGGAATTATCTTCTCCGCTATAACAAAACAACATTGAGTAATCTGATACCGGTTTTTTCCGGGACTAATTTATACAGTCTGCTTTTATTAAAGGATTTAAATAATCCAATTAATAAAACTTGTATAAAAGAATAAGTACTTCTCGCTAGCAAAAATTGCTACCTGAATTACAAATACTAAAGTCTTTCCCATTAAATGGGGAACAATGATGTTGAATAAACTATAGTTGGAAAAAGATTCTCCCTCACCATTAGTTGGTTTTTTATAAACCTTCTCTCCCGCAACTTCTTTCCTCAGTAGGTACTTTAATTTTTTAATTTTAATTACGTTCAATATGGCTTGTGGAAATTGTGGATCTGGTAGCACCCCTGGAGGTTGTCAAAGTCATGGCAGCTGTTCTAGTGGAAGTTGCAACCGAATGAATGTGCATGATTGGCTTGCTAATCTACCTTTCAGTGATCCTGAAAGCGGATGCAGAATTGTAGAAGTTAGTTTTAACAATGGTAGCAGAAAAGATTACTTTAAAAATATCACCACCAATTTTTTCGAGAAAGGTGATATGATTGCAGTGGAAGGGGTGAGTGGATTTGATGTAGGCAGTGTAAATATGACGGGTGAATTAGTTCGTCTTCAACTGAAGAAAAACAATATAAAAGAAGAGAGCGCAGACATCAAGAAAATTTTGCGCAGAGCGAGTGAGGCCGACTTACAGAAAAGCAAAGAATCCAAAGCAAGGGAAAAAGCAGTCATGATTCGCAGTCGGGCTATTGCCAAACAACTTAACCTTGACATGAAAGTGGCGGAGGTAGAAATTCAGGCAGATGGTCGTAAGGCAACTTTTTTCTACATTGCTGATGACCGTGTTGATTTTAGAGAATTGATTAAAATATATGCGGGTGAGTTTAAGGTAAAAGTAGAAATGAAACAAATCGGCGCGCGTCAAGAAGCCGGCAAAGTAGGTGGAATAGGTAGTTGTGGTAGAGAACTTTGTTGTAGTACCTGGCTAACAGATTTCAAAAGTGTCAACACCAATGCTGCTCGTTATCAAAATTTAAGTATCAATCAAACCAAGCTAAGTGGACAATGTGGTAGATTGAAATGTTGTTTAAATTTTGAACTGGACACCTACCTAGATGCCCTTCAAAATTTTCCGGATGATTGTGATATGATTGAACTTGCAAGAAGTCGTGCTTTTTTAGTGAAAAAAGATATTTTTCGCAACCTGATGTGGTACACCATGCCCGACAGCAATAAGCAATATCCTTTAACGATTGAGAGTGTTAAAAAAATAAAGGCACTCAACAGACAAGGCATTAAACCTGAAGAGCTAGAAACGGTAGAAGTGGTTAGCAAAAAGCCAGTTGAGATAGAACCAACCTATGTAGATGTAGTAGGACAAATTAGTTTGAAGAGTCTTGAAAAAACGAGTCGCAAAAGAAGAGAGAACGAAAGAGGATATGGGCAGCAGGGTGGAAATAGGCAACAGCAAAGGCCTCCTCAAAACAGAGAGGGTCAAAGGCCACAACAAGATAGAGGCCGCCAAGGTCAAGGTCAGCAACGTCCGCAGCAAAACAGGGATGGGCAAGGATCTCAGCGACCGAATCAACCCGGTGGCAATCGTCAAGGTGGACAACCAAACCGCCAGCAAAATCCTTCCAACAATAGAAACAATCCATCCAATAGGCCCTCACAAGGAGCGAGTGGTGCCGGAGAAAATAATAAATAAATAATACTAAAAGCGTCGGGGTTATTCTTGGCGCTTTTATTTTTGAATAATATTTTTTTCATGTCAATTGAAGTAAACAATCTTTCAAAAATGTATGGCACGCAAATAGCGGTGAACGATATTTCATTCGCTATTGCAAAAGGAGAAATTGTAGGCTTCCTAGGACCGAATGGTGCTGGAAAAAGCACTACCATGAAAATGATTACTGGATATTTAGGCGCAGATAGTGGCTCCATTTCTGTAGCAGGAGAAAAGGTGAATCCTGATTCATTAGCTGCTAAGAAAAAAATTGGTTACCTGCCTGAGGCAAACCCTCTTTATAATGATATGTATGTTAGGGAATATCTAGAATTCATCGCTTCTATTCATGAAATAAAAAATACCAAGCAAGCCATTGAACAAGTAATTATAGCTACCGGATTAACTGTAGAAGCAAATAAAAAAATTACGCAATTAAGTAAGGGCTATAAACAAAGAGTAGGTCTAGCGGCTGCAATCATTCATGATCCAGAGGTATTAATATTAGATGAGCCCACCGCGGGACTTGATCCTAATCAATTAGCAGAGATAAGAGCGCTGATTCAAGCATTAGGAAAAAACAAGACCATCCTGTTTTCTTCCCACATTCTTCAAGAAGTGCAAGCGATTTGCGACCGGGTAATTATCATCGACAAAGGGAACCTAGTAGCCAATGACACCCTGAGCAATCTGCAGAAAACAACCAATGGCAACACGGTAGTAACAGTAAGTTTTAAAGAAACTGTAGACCCTCAGCTGCTACAGGTACTCATCAATGAGCAGAAGGCTGAAAAAATAACCGCAATAACTGACCAGTCTAGCGGTTCGAATGGGTCTAGTTTTCAATTAACCACCCAGCAGCCTGACAATTTAAAATCCCAGTTATTAGAATTGAGTTTGAAAAACAAACTGAACATTGTTTCTTTGCAAAGTGAAACCAATAGCTTGGAAAACATTTTTAGAAATTTAACTTCGCATACGCACACTAAATAATTTAATCAAACAAACAAAACAATCATCATGAGTTACATTGCAAGTATTTACGCCCGTCAGATATTAGATAGTCGTGGCAACCCAACAGTAGAAGTAGACGTACTAACAGAAAATGAAACCCTAGGCCGTGCAGCAGTTCCAAGTGGCGCAAGCACCGGTATTCATGAAGCGGTAGAATTAAGAGATAACAACAAAAAATTATACGGTGGAAAGGGTGTTTTAAAAGCAGTAAAAAATGTAAATACCATTTTAGCAGAAAACTTGCTAGGCTGGGATATCGCAGATCAAACGGGTATTGATGAAAAAATGATTGCCTTAGATGGCACTGCTAATAAAAGCAAACTAGGTGCTAATGCAATGCTAGCGGTGAGTTTAGCCGTAGCAAAAGCTGCTGCAATAGAAGCTAATCTTCCCCTCTACCGTTATATTGGTGGAACCAATGCGAAAGTATTGCCTATTCCAATGATGAACATCTTGAATGGTGGAGCGCATGCAGATAATAAAATTGACTTCCAAGAATTTATGGTAATGCCCGTAGGTGCTTCTTCTTTTAGTGAAGGACTTCAATGGGGAGTAGATATTTTTCACGCGTTGAAAGTAGTACTAAAGAAAAAAGGATTTAGTACCAATGTAGGTGATGAAGGTGGTTTTGCTCCTAACATTCAAAGTAATGAAGAAGCAATTGAAACTGTTTTAACAGCGATACAATCTGCAGGTTACAAAACGGGTAGTCAAATAATGATTGCGATGGATGCCGCTAACAGTGAATTGTGGAATTCAAAAGAAAAGAAATATATTTTCCATAAAAGTGATGGCAAGAAAATGACTAGCGAGCAATTGGTTAAATATTGGGCTAGTTGGGTAAAACAATATCCTATCTGTTCTATTGAAGATGGTATGGCAGAAGATGATTGGAATGGATGGAAAATGCTAACAGAAGCAGTAGGTAGCAAATGTCAACTAGTAGGTGATGATCTTTTTGTTACTAACGTTACTCGTTTAGGAAGAGGTATCAAAGAAAAAATTGCTAACGGATTATTGGTTAAAGTAAACCAAATTGGTACGCTTACTGAAACCATCAATGCAGTTACTATGGCACAGCATAATGGTTACAACACTATTATGAGTCACCGCAGTGGTGAGACAGAAGATACTACTATTGCTGACTTAGCAGTTGCTTTAAATTGCGGTCAAATTAAAACTGGTTCTGCTAGTAGAACAGACCGTGTTGCTAAATACAACCAATTAATCAGAATTGAAGAATTACTGGGTGATACTGCGATCTATCCAAAAGGAAAGATTAAATTTGGTAGCTCGCTTTAATTGATACCAAAAGAAAAAAGATAAGTTTTCAATGATAGAAAATGATTCAATCGATACAGCTTCTTCTCAACCCCTTGAAAAAAGGAGTTGGAAGAAGCTGTCCTTTTTAGGCAACAAATATTTTATTTCAAGTTTACTATTTCTAATTTGGATGCTCTTTTTCAATGAGAAAGATATTATTACCGAATTCAGAAGAAAGGCTAAATTAAATGAGCTGCAAAAAAGTGAGCAGCACCTAAATGAAGTCATTATAGAAACCAAGCAAGAGTTAGGTCAGCTGAAAAACAATGCCCAGACGATTGAAAAATATGCTAGAGAAAAGTATATGATGAAAAAAGATAATGAAGACTTATTCATTATTTCACCCAGCGATTCGCTTAAATAATTGATCTTCTACACAATAAAGGGCTAAAGCCTTCGTTTACAGTTACAGAAGATGAGTCTATTTTTACACCAGTCATAAAATTATTGTATGCACGGCTTTACTGAGGAGGATTTAATTCTATACCTCTACAAAGAAATTTCTGCTGAACAATCGATGCTTTTAGAAGAAGCCTTGGCAACTGATTGGGCATTAAAAGAAAAGTATGAAGTGATCGCCGCTTCAGTCAATGACTTGGATAAATTAACGCTGTCGCCAAGAAAAGAAGCAGTCAATACAATTTTACAATACGCTAGTTCCACTACAAAAAAATTGCCTAGCTCCGTATAGCGACAATTGCATCAATTCCACTATTTTCGTTTGGCAGAAAAGCTGAATGCTTATTTATGACCAAGCAGCAACGTTACCAATTATTCATCGATTATTTTTTACTGAATGCACCGAGTGCAGACACTGAATTATTATTCAACAATCCCTATGAATTATTAGTAGCCGTAATACTTTCGGCACAGTGTACGGATAAGCGGGTAAACCTTACTACGCCTGCTATTTTTAAAAAATTTTCCCATCCAGAAAGTCTGAGTAAAGCCTCCTTCAAAGAAGTTTTTGCTTTAATTAAAAGTATTTCTTACCCTAATAATAAAGCCAAGCATTTAATAGGGATGGCAGAAATGCTAGTCAATAAATTTTCTGGGCAGGTACCCATGACCGTTGATGAGCTAGTGGAACTACCCGGTGTAGGAAGAAAAACAGCCAATGTAATCACCTCTGTAATCGATCAGCAACCTAATATGGCTGTCGATACCCACGTATTTAGAGTGAGTGCGCGAATCGGTCTGACCACCAATGCCAAAACACCGCTTGCTGCAGAAAAACAGTTAATCAGCCATATTCCCAAAGAATATGTTCACCGAGCTCACCATTGGTTGATCCTTCACGGAAGGTATGTATGTACAGCTAGGAGCCCTAAATGTGAAGATTGTGGTATTCAGTCAGCCTGTAAATACTTTGTCAAACAAGCAAAAATGAATAACCGCTTATAACATTTTTTTAATTTCTTCGATCAGCTCGCCTTTGGTAATCGCTACACCCATAATTTTATTATAGGGTTTAGCATCTACGAAATATACATCTCTAATAATTTTTACCAACTGGCCATTATTAATTTCAGGTACCAATACATGATCAAAGTTTTTCAGCATCTGTCCTAAGTTTTTAGGGAAAGGACGAATGTAGCGAAGGTGAGCATGCGAAACAGCATGACCTTGTTGCTGCAGTTCTTTACAAGCACTTTTAATAGCACCATAAGTACTACCCCAGCCTAGAACTAATACCTTGCCTTTTTCAGCGCCACTATCTAGTTTTTGCTCAGGAATATAATCAGCAATCAGATCTACTTTTTTCTGTCTTGTCTTCACCATATGCTGGTGATTATCCGAATCATAACTAATATTTCCTGTCAAGTCTTGTTTTTCTAGACCGCCTACTCTGTGTTCAAGTCCTGCAGTACCAGGAATTGCCCAAGGACGAACTAATTTTTCATCTCTATGGTAAGGTTGGAATTTTCCATTTGCATCGAAATAGTTTTCATTTTTTTCAGAAGCAAAAGAAACTTTAATTTCTTTTAATTCAGCAGCGGTAGGGAATTTCCATGGCTCAGCACCATTAGCAATATAACCATCACTTAAAAATATCACCGGCGTCATGTGTTGAACACTAATTCTTACTGCTTCATAAACAGCCGCAAAACAATCACTAGGTGTAGAAGCAGAAATTACCGGCATTGGACACTCGCCATTACGCCCATAATAAGCCTGCAACAAATCACTTTGCTCTGTCTTGGTAGGCAAACCTGTACTAGGTCCACCTCTTTGGACATTGATAATAAGCAATGGGATTTCTAACATCACCGCAAGGCCCATTGCCTCCGCTTTTAATGCCATACCTGGTCCGCTGGTAGTGGTAACACCCAAACTGCCGCCATAACTAGCACCAATAGACGAAGTAATAGCTGCGATCTCATCTTCTGCTTGGAAAGTCTTGATGCCGAAATTTTTATATTTACTTAAGTCGTGCAGAATATCACTTGCAGGAGTAATCGGATAACTTCCTAAAAAAAGTTGAAGTCCACTTTTTTGCGACGCCGCTATCAATCCATAAGCGAGTGCCTGATTACCCATGATAGAACGATACACACCCGGCTCCATTTTAGCTTTCTCCACTGTGTAGCGAGTGGTAAATGTTTCGGTAGTATCTCCGTAATTATATCCAGCCTGCAATGCTTTAACATTACTTTCAAATATCTCTGGTTTTTTGCCAAATTTATCTTTGATGAATTGGATAGTATTATCCATTTCACGATTGTACATCCAATATAAAAAGCCCAACACAAACATATTTTTTGCGCGGTCTTTTTCTTTCATCCCCATCGTGAAGTCTTTCAATGCTTCCCTCGTCATTTTAGTAACATCCATCTTAATAAGCTCGTAACCCTCAAGGCTATTATCTTCTAGCGGATTGCTTCCTTCTGGATAATTAGCAAGACGTAAGTTTTTGGCATCAAAGCCTTCTATATTCGCGATGATTACTCCACCCGATTTTAATCCTTTTAAATTTACTTTCAATGCAGCAGCATTCATTGCAACCAATACATCACAAACATCACCCGGCGTAAAAATACGATCACTACTAAAACGAAGTTGGTATCCACTCACCCCTGGAAGAGTTCCTATTGGGGCCCTGATCTCAGCAGGAAAATCTGGAAAGGTTGCTAAATCAATACCTAGCAAGGCAGTGTTATTAGTAAACTGACTTCCTGTTAGCTGCATACCATCACCACTATCTCCGGCGAATTTTATTACAACTTCTTTTAAAACTTGTTCTTTGATACTCATATGGTCAAACTTTATAAATTACTGCAAGTTACAGTTAAATTAATTTTAATAATCAAGGCTTAAAAACTTTGTCCGGCAACCTTATCAATGTAATATTTTGATACGCTCGACTACCAAAATATCGATTAATTGTTTTTTTAGGGTTAAAAGCATCTTTCAATACCTAAACGGGGGCTTATTATTAGCTAAAACGATTAAAAAGCTCCCTCCCATTTGAATCCTACTGCTTCGGTTCTATTGTTTTCAATTTACGTTGATTTTATTAAAAACAAGTTGGTTAAATTTTAACAACATAAAACAATTTTATTTGAAGGTACTTTGTGAAAATGTTTTAATTTTAAGCTCTAAAAATTTAACTATGGAATTATTTAAATCTGGCAACCCCACGCTTTCAGAAAAAGCATTTAAAAACACCCTCTACATTGATCAACATAATTCAATGACGGTTAGGGGTACCCTAAACAAATTTGGCTTCATGTTTTTAATGTTAATGGGCACTGCCTATTATTCTTGGAAAGAATTTGATGGAGGTGGTGATGTACAATCCCTTATTTGGGGTGGCGCTATTGGTGGCCTTGTTATTGCACTCGTAATAATGTTCAAAAAAGAATGGTCGCCCTTTCTTGCGCCATTATACGCTTTATTAGAAGGTCTATTTATTGGTGCTATTTCTGCTTATTATAATGATGCTTTTGCAACAAAAATGCCTAACATTATTATGAATGCCGTTGGACTAACTTTTGGAACAGCTATCTCTATGTATTTTTTATACAGCTTTAAAATTATTCAGGCTACTGAAAAATTTAAGGCAATTGTTTTCACTGCTACCGCTGGTATTGCGGTATTTTATTTAATTGCGATGGTAGTAAGAATGTTTGGAGTAGAAATGGCTTTTTTACATGAAGGATCACTAATGGGAATTGGTTTCTCTTTAGTAGTAGTGGCTATTGCAGCATTGAATCTTATCCTAGATTTTGATATGATGGAAAGAGGCGCTGAAGCAGGTGCTCCTAAATATATGGAATGGTATGGCGCTTTTGGATTAATGGTTACCATCGTTTGGTTATACCTAGAAATCCTTCGACTGTTATCCAAAATAAGCAGCAGGAAATAATTATTTTGAATTCAACTCATTCTATTGATTAAACAATTTTCAGTTCGCTTATAAAACGATTCATTGCTATGCAAAATTCAAGAAGAAAATTTATTCAATCCGCTTCCCTTGCGGTGGTGGGTGCTAGTTTAAGTCCAAGCGCTTTATGGTCTTACCCAAATTCTTTGGCTGATACCAAACGATTGATTGGTATTCAATTATACTCCGTGCGCGATAACATGAGTAAAAATCCATTGGAAACCTTGACTGCTTTGTCAAAAATGGGTTATCAATATGTTGAACATGCTAATTATGTAAATCGCAAATTTTATGGCTGGTCTGCAGTAGAATTTAGAAAAGTACTAGATGGCCTAGGTTTAAAAATGACTAGCGGCCATACGGTAATGTCTCCAAAACATTGGGACAATTCTACGAAAAAATTCACTGACGAATGGAAGCTAACAGTTGAAGATGCAGCAACCCTAGGACAAACTTTTGTGATAAGTCCATCAATGGATCAAAAACTCAGAAGTACTTATGATGGATTAATGACGCTGCTTGACATGTTTAACAAATCAGGCGAATTGTGTAAAGCCAATGGAATGAAATTTGGCTATCACAACCATGAGTTTGAGTTTAGAACAAAAATAAATGACACTACAGTATATGATATCATCCTTCAACATACTGATCCGAAATTGGTAGTTCATCAATTGGACATTGGCAATATGTATGGTGGTGGCGGAAGAGCAGCTGAATGGATTAAAAAGTATCCTGGCCGTTTTCAATCCCTACATGTTAAAGATGAAATTAAAACCGGAACAGTTGAAATGAAAGATGTGTACGAAAGCACGCTACTCGGAACTGGAATCATAGATCCAAAAGCGGTTGCTTTGTTAGCTAAAAAAATAGGAGGCTCTCAACATTTCATTATCGAACAAGAGTCTTATCAAGGGCTAACTGAACTAGAATGTGCTAAGAAAAATTTAGACATTATAAAAACTTGGGGAATTTAATTTCTCCCTCCATCATAAAAAAAGCGCCAACTAGTTGGCGCTTTTTTTATGACTATAATTGATTTTTTTTGTCAACCCTGAAAAAATAATGCTAAAAATATAAAATATCGGCCGCTAAAAAATCAATCTGCCCCGGCGGAGGCACTCCCTTTAAAGTAACGTATTGTTTTAACGTCGTATTAATAGATAGTCGATCCTTTGTATGACGCCATCGAAAAAAAAGTGCTAGAAATTTTAGATGTCAGCCGTTAAAAAATCAAGGCGCCATGGCGGAGACAATTCATTTAAAGTAACGTATTGTTTTAACGTCGTATTAATAGATAGTCGATCCT